>ERZ1023698.10-NODE-10-length-94643-cov-28.662251_pt1 | contig 94643 bp, 69 predicted proteins | sample MGYA00380349_ERZ1023698 | MGnify/ENA primary metagenome ERZ1023698 (study PRJEB33179, sample SAMN07449027) | human gut metagenome | biome: Human-gut; feature: Human associated habitat; material: Faeces | host: Homo sapiens | place: India:Kasaragod | collected...
TTGAATGTTGAATGTTGAATGAATAGTGTTGAATGTTGAATGTTGAATGTTGAATGAATAGTGTTGAATGTTGAATGTTGAATGTTGAATTAGGCTAGCGCCCTTGAGTCCGTTAGGCAAAAATTCAACATTCAACATTCAACATTCAACATTCAATTAATTTAAAGCGATGAATATACGTGTAGGATTTGGATATGATGTCCACAAGCTGGTAGAGAACCGCGACTTGTGGCTGGGAGGAATCAAGATAGATTATGAACTGGGATTGCTGGGCCACAGCGATGCCGATGTGCTGATACATGCCATTTGCGATGCTCTGCTGGGCGCCGCCAACATGCGTGATATCGGATATCATTTCCCGGATACGGCAGCAGAAACACTGAATGTGGATTCTAAGATACTGCTCCGCAAAACGATGGAACTGATAGCTACCAAGGGCTATACACTGGGCAATATCGATGCCACAGTCTGTGCCGAACGCCCTAAACTCAACCCGCATGTGCCAGCCATGAAAGCCTGTCTGGCAGAGGTGATGGGGGTAGACGAAGACCAGATATCCATCAAGGCAACAACCACCGAGAAACTCGGATTCACGGGCAGAATGGAGGGTATCTCCGCCTATGCCACCGTTCTTATCCAGAAAGGATAGAACGCGATCAGCACGCCCTGAAAGGGCAAAAGCTTTATATTCAGCAAAATGTAGAATAAGTGTCAGAAAGTTGTTAATTTCCGTTTCTTTTGTTCATTTTTGCTTGATATATATCAAAAAAATGCAAAAACGTCACACTTTCTTGGCTGAATATTTGGTGAATAGCCGAAATAGTAGTAATTTTGCAGCGTCAAAAGGTTAATAGATTGTTTAGGTTAGTAGTAATAGATTTAGGTTTTTAGTTATTAGGTTTTAAGGTAGATTGTTTAACCGATAATTGAGAAAGTCGTGAGACTATTTTGATTAGATTTTTTAAGTTAAACATATTGCATGCCACAGCTCGTTGAGAGTTGTGGTATGTTTTTTTTATGCCCCTTTCTCCCCCTTCCGTTTCCTCTTTTCCGATTTCCTCGAAAAAAACATGCCTTTTTATTTTGTTTTGTCTCCGATTTGTGCTATCTTTGCAGTATCAATCAATATACGCAGCTTTTTGCGGTATCAAAAATATACGCAGATGAGAGTACTCATAGTAAATACAAGTGAAAAGACAGGCGGAGCAGCAGTAGCAGCCAACCGCCTGATGGATGCCCTTAACAACAATGGCGTTAAGGCAAAGATGTTGGTACGCGACAAGGAGACAGAAGACATCACCGTGGTCAGTCTGCCCCGTTCGCTCAGGTTGCAGTGGAACTTCCTGTGGGAGCGCTGGTGCGTGTTCTGGCATCTCCATTTCTCCCGTCAGCGCCTCTGGGAGGTAGACATGGCAACATCGGGTACCGATATCACCAAGCTCCGCGAGTTTCAGGAGGCAGATGTCATCCATCTCTCCTGGATCAACCAGGGTATGCTCTCACTCAAGAACATCCGCAAGATAATCCGCAGCGGCAAACCGGTGGTATGGACCATGCACGATCTCTGGCCAGCTACCGGCATCTGCCATTATGCCCGTGGCTGCAACCGCTATGCCTCCGCCTGCGGCAACTGTCCGCTTCTCCCCAATAAAGGCAGCAAGAACGACCTCTCAGCAAAGATATTCCGCCGTAAGAAGGAACTCTACCATCGCGGCGCCATCTCCTTCGTCACCTGTAGCCGTTGGCTCGAACGGCAGGCTAAGGGCAGCGGTCTCTTCGTAGGTCAGCGCATCACCAACATCCCGAATCCGATAGATACCCACGTGTTCTGTCCCCAGGATCAGGCAGAGGCGCGTCTGCGTGCCGGTCTGCCAGCCGACAAGCATATCATCCTCTTCGTATCCCAGCGCGTAACCGACGAGCGCAAGGGCATGCGTTATTTCATCGAAGCCATCGACCGGCTGGTAGCGCGCTATCCTGAGATGAAGGAGAATACCGCCATCGCCATCCTGGGCGGCCATTCCGAGGAAGTAAACCTCACCCTGCCGTCCTATTCGCTCGGCTATGTCAGCGATGAGAAGCAGATTGTGGCAATCTACAATTCGGCAGATGCCTTTGTGCTGCCATCGCTTGAAGATAACCTTCCTAACACCATCATGGAGTCGATGGCGTGCGGCGTGCCGAGCATCGGTTTCAGGGTAGGAGGTATACCGGAGATGATAGACCATCAGCAGAACGGCTACGTGGCCAACTACCGCGATACCGAAGACCTGGCGAGTGGCATCCACTGGGTGCTCGAAGAGGCCGACAGGGCAGCTCTGAAGCAGGCATGTCTGCAGAAGGTAGCACAGAACTATTCTCAGCATGCCGTAGCATTGAAATATATTGAAGTTTATAACGAGGCGATGGCCTACAAAAACTATAAGTTATGATTAAGTTCACCGTCGTAACCTGTACTTACAATGCCGAGAAGGAGTTGCAGCGTACCCTCGACAGCGTGCAGCGCCAGACCTACTGCAACATCGAGCACATCATCATGGATGGCGGTTCCCGCGACCGCACCCTCCAGCTGGTGAAGGCATATCAGCATCGCAATGCAGTAGGCGAGAGCTCGCACGAAATCGTGGTGATATCAGAACCCGACAAGGGACTTTATGATGCCATGAACAAGAGCATCGACCGAGCTACGGGCGATTACCTGGTGTTCATGAATGCCGGCGACACCTTTCCTACAGCCGATACGCTGGAGTACGTAGAGGGCTGTGTAGGCGAAGGCGAAGTACTGCCCGGCGTACTTTACGGCGATACCGATATCGTGGACGAGATGGGTCATTTCCTGCGTCATCGCCGTCTAGCCCCACCTAATAAGCTCACGTGGCGTTCGTTCATCTGGGGCATGCTGGTATGCCACCAGTCATTCTATGCCCGCACAGACATAGCCCGTGAGATTCATTACGATCTGCACTATCGTTATTCGGCAGATGTAGACTGGTGCATCCGCATCATGCGGGAGTCATCTCGCCGCAAGTTGCCGTTGCGCAACGTCCATGCCGTCCTCACCCATTTTCTGGATGGCGGCATGACCACGCAGAACCACAAAGCCTCCCTGAAGGAGCGTTTTCAGGTGATGCGCACCCATTACGGCCTTCTTCCCACCCTTGCAGTTCATGCCTGGTTCGTGATAAGAGGGGCTGTAAAGAGGTAAAAAAGTAAAAAGGTAAAAAAGTAAAAAGAGGCTTTAAAAGGTAAAAAGAAGAAAATTCCGTTTGGCGTTCTGGCTTTTTCTAACGCCTATGGGGAAATGATATTTTTCTTACGTCTAGCTTGTTTTCGAAGTGTGAAAAATGTAGACAAAAAATAGGAGAGTGTGTCGTAAGTCTAGATAATTGCAGCCGAGGACGGGCTGAAGGCCCAAAAGCTCCTAGCCCAGGGCGTATTGGATGTGACTTATGATGCACTCTCAATTTGTTAAACAAACTTTGAGTTTTACATTGATGAAAAGTCCTCTTCATTAACTGTTCTTTTGTACGCAAGTTCATGCAGAAAAGTACTGATACGGTTCAATCAGCTAACTCAAGTAGTTCAATCAGTTAAGTCAAGTGGCTCAATCAGTGAGTCCAGCCGTCTGTGTAACCCAGTTCAGCCATATCTGCAACCCGATGCAGTCGAATCCTTAACCCGATGCAGTCGAATCCTTAACCCAACGCAGTCGAATCCTTAACCCAACGCAGCCATATCTGTAACCCGACGCAGCCGCTTCAGTTGGTAAACGGAAGTACATCGTTTGTTTACCTCATTTAAGCGCTCAATGACTACCAGGGCAAATTACCTTTTTTTGATGACTACCAGAGCCAATAATAGGTACCATCAGGGCCAATCATGTGTTTTCTGATATGCCCGAATGACTACCAGGGAGAATCTTAAAAATATATATTACTGAATATCAGACAGTTAGGTGCAGATTTTCCTTCCCTATACTATACCAAGTATATTATATATATACATTTACATCTTTTACACTATACGTAATACGGGAGGAAAAAGATTTTTTTTTCAACATTTCAGCTTATTTTGCCTGAAAAAATGTCTAAAACTCTTGTGCGAATGAAAATAAAGTCATAACTTTGCGCTATAGAATTTTAAAACAGATGGTTATGAAGTACTTAGATCCTAAGGCAGACCTCACGTTCAAGAAGATATTCGGCAATCATCCTGATCGGTTGAGAAACCTCCTGTATGTCCTTCAGTCACCCAGCGAGGACGAGTTGATACACCTGCAACAGTATCTGCCGTCAGTAGAAGAACTGGAAATTTCCGGCTTTACAGATGCCGAGCTCCGTGCCTACGACAAATTCTGGGATTCCGTAAGTGTAGAAAGGACCCTTTTGGATGACAGATACCAGAAAGGCAGAGAAGAAGGCATGAACCAGCGCAGCCTTGAGATTGCCAGGAATATGCTGGCAAAGGGGATGGATGCATCGACAGTCTTGGAAATAACAGGATTGTCGATGGAAGAGATACAATAGCTGATAGCTAGAGGAGAGCCTTCAGATCGGCGATGATGGCCTGGGTGTAGGCTCTTATCTGAGATTCTGACAGATCGCTGATATGCTCGGGAGCGAGGGCGGCGATGTGCTGGCGGGTCTCCATCTCTATCATCGTGGCGATAGGGAGGAGCTTGTGGGCTGTCTTGCCGATGGCTTCTATTGATAACCCGCCTTCTGTTGCCTGCTGGAGGTTCTGGAGATGGGATGACAACTCCTGCTTGACGGTGCTGAGTATCTCGGCTTCTGCCTCCGGATCGCCTTCTGCAAAGGTCAGGAGGGGTGCAAAGCGGGAATTCTTATTGGATTCCTCTGTAATATCCTCTGCTGCTGATGCAGTATCCCTTGTTTTCTCTGCCATATCCTCTGCTTCTGATGCTGCATCCTCCAAACCGAGGATTTCTTTCAGCTTCTCTGTGCTGAACGGCTTGAAGAGGCAATCGTCGAAACCAGCTTCTTTCAACTCTCTGATGATGCTGGCATCGTGGGCGGTCATCGCTACTACCTTCATGTGGCTGTGGTTGATGTGCTGAATCATCCTGATGCCGTTCATCTCGGGCATTTCGATATCCATCATCATCAGCGCAGGATGCTCGTTGTGGAGCACGGTGAGCGCCTCGGCTACATGCAGACAGGCAAAGACTTGCCAACTGTCGCCTACCAGCTTCTTCAGCATCTCCTGAAGCAGACGGAGCTGCAACGGGTCGTCATCGAGCAGCAGTATCTTGTGATTTTCGAAATGGGGCTTGGCTGGGGCGAGCGGCTTCTGCTCTTCTGCCTCTTCTGCTGCAGGAGCGGTACCTAAGGCAAGCGGAATGGTGACGGTGAAGGTGCTGCCCTTGTCCTTGACGGATTCCAGACGCAGGGTGCCCTGAAGCAGATTGACCAGTTCCTGGGTGATGTTCAGTCCGAGACCGGTGCCCTCGATGCCCTGGGCACTCTTCAGACGGGTGAACGCCTGGAACACCTTCTGGCGCTCTTCGCTGGTCATGCCCTTGCCGGTATCCCTTACCGAGAAGGTGAGGAGGTGCTGGGGACTGATGGCTGCCTGGATGGTGACGCTGCCCTTATCGGTATACTTGATGGCATTGCTAACCAGGTTGTTGAGTATCTGACGGATACGGAAGGCATCGGCACGGTAGTAGGTCTGCGGACTGCTGATGCCATCGAGCTCCAGATGCAGTTCCAATCCCTTTTCCTGGCTCAGGATCTGCATCTCTCCGGCACACTGGCGGAACATGTCGGCAGGCGAGAAATCTACCGGGTTCAGCTTCATCAGTCCGTTTTCCAACTGGTGATAATCGAGCAGGGCGGCAACGAGCCGGGAGAGATGGGTGGCAGAACCCTTGATGCTGTTGAGACAGGAGATGCCTTGCGGGTTGTCGACATAATCCTTCATCAGGTCGATGAAGCCCGAGATGCTGGCAGCCGGAGCCTTGATGTCGTGGGTGATGGTGAGGAGCAGGCGTTCGCGCTGGTTCATGATGCGCCTGATTTCCTCGTTAGCCTCTTCGAGATTCTCGCGGTAGATGCGTTCCTTCTGCGTATCGCGGTAGATGTAATAGACGAGGATGACGGCGGCTGTGATGGCTACGATGGCAAGCAGACCTATCTGCCAGAGCAGATTCTGGCGCGCCTGCATCGCCTGGTTGATAGCCTGCTGCATCGCCTGACGTTCGCGCTGGTGGATATCGTTGAGCTGCTGGGAGGAGCGCAGGGCGAGGCGGGCATTGGTTATCTGCAGGTCTCTCACCTCGCGGTTGATAGCTTCGTGGTTATCGTGCGTAGACTGCTTCTCTTGGCGGTCAATCTGTTCCAGGATATCGGCTACGTTTCCGGCTAAGTTGACTGGGGTAGAGAGGGTATCGGTGACAGCCTGGTTACTGTCGCGTCTGATGCTGAGCGTTTCGGCATGTTCCTTCTTGAAGGCATCGGCAAGGCGGCGGAAGAAGCCCTTGCGGGTTTTCATTACCTCTACGGTGGTGTTCTTTGCCACATGGGTCTTGGGTGCCTTGGAATGCACGACAACGGAATCTTCGCCACTGTTGAGGCTGTTCATCTTCTCGTGCAGATAGTTGTGGGAAGACTTGCCCTGCATGGCGCGGGTAAGCTGCTGCAGATTGGTCTGTTCCTCCTTGAGCAGGTTGGACATGGTACTGTCGGCTGCCTGTCGCTTTTCGATATAGTCGCGGGTTGCCTGGTTGATAGCGAGCACGGTTGTGGTGTTGCGATATACCAGCCCTATCGCCAGAATCAGTACGATGGCGACGATGATGTAACCCAGGGCTACCTTGAAAGGAACGTTTGTTTGCTGCATCTTCTTATCTTTTAATGTTTTGAGTTTTTTTGCTATTTGCGTGCAAAGTTAATCAAAAATGCGATATAAACCAACGAAAACAGGAGATAAATGCCAAAATCTGGTCATCTATCTCCTGTTTCATTGAAAGCGACGCGTAATTACTATTTTCTGAAGGTGGATTTACTCTGCTACGGTTGAATCCACTGTTGCTGCTGGTGCCTCAACAGGTGTTGCTGTTGTGTCGGCTGGAGCTACTGTGTCTACTGGTTCTGAACCTGCAACGTTTACCATTCTGTTACCTGCAAATACATTGCTAACTGATACCATTGCTACTGCTGCGATAACTGCAAATACTAACTTTTTCATAATTCTTTTGTTTTTTAATTGTGAATATTATTTGTTTATTAATTCTCTTGCTGAAACTCATTTGCGAGTTCGCTAAATAATATCACAATAGGCGTGCCAGAAATTGATGAATTCGGTTAAGTGTCTGATAATCAGGATGAATGATGTTTTATGCCAGAAATGGGATGTGGGGAAAGTGGGGAAAAGGTGTAGAAAAATTCCCCAATATAGTGTGGAATATATTGGGGAATCTTTTACTCCATGCCGTATTTCTTCATTTTGTTGTAGAGAGTCTTGCGGTCGATGGCAAGCAGTTGGGCAGCCTTGCTCTTGTTGCCGTGGGTGGCTCTCAGGGCAGCGGCGATGCTTTCCTGTTCCGACTGTTCGCTGTGCAGCTGCATATTGATTGGTCGGGCTGTGGAGGTCTGTGCCATCGTCTTCTCCAGTTCCTGGGCACCGATATACTTGCCACGGGTGAGCAGGGTGGCGCGCTTCATCACATTGTTCAGTTCGCGCAGGTTGCCCGGCCAGTCGTATGAGGCAATGATTTCTGAGGCTTTGGCATCCAGTCCGAGCACATTCTTGCCCAGTTCCTGGTTGGCGTGCTTGATAAAGAGGTTGGCAAAGAGGAAGATGTCGGCACCTCTGTCCTTGAGGGCAGGCATGTAGATGGTAAACTCGTTGATGCGGTGATAGAGGTCCTCTCTGAACTTGCCTTCGGCTACCGCCTGCGCCAGATTCTCGTTGGTGGCACAGATGAGTCGGATATCCACATTAATCTCCTGCGTGCTGCCCAGCGGACGGATTTTTCTCTCCTGCAAGGCTCTGAGGAGCTGCACCTGTACTTCGTAGTTGAGGTTTCCCATCTCATCGAGGAAAACCGTTCCGCCGTTAGCTATCTCGAAGGCGCCCTTCTTATCCTGTTCGGCTCCGGTAAAGGCACCCTTCTTATATCCGAAGAATTCAGATGCTGCCACCTCCTTAGGAATGGCGCCGCAGTCGATGGCATAGAAAGGTTTGTCCTTGCGCAGACTCTGTTCGTGGATGCTGCGCGCCACATATTCCTTTCCGGTGCCGCTGGCTCCGAGAATGAGCACTGACATCGGGGTTGGGGCAACGAGCGAAACGAACTCGTAGAGCTGTTTGGAAGCCTCGCTTTCACCTTTTATATATCTAGGCACTTCCGTAGCGCCCTGCTGCTGTTCTTGGGGCGCATCCTGCATGGCGGCAGATTCCGCACGCTGAGGGGCTGAAACCGCAGAAGCAGCCGACTGGATAGCCTCATGGATTTTCTCTAAGAGGATTTCGGGATGGAAGGGTTTAGCCACGTAATCGGTAGCACCCGATTTCATGGCACATACAGCATTCTGAACCTCTGCATAGCTAGTCATTACGATAAAAGGCAGGTGGGCATCGGACTTTCTGATATGCTGGAGCAATACCAGTCCGTCGTGGTCGGGCAGGCGCAGGTCGGAAAGAACCAGATGGAATGCATCGCCGGCTCCCATCGCTTTGATGGCAGCGCCTACGGATGTTACCCTTTCTACATCGAATCCTTTCTTTTTGAGCCAAGTCTGTATCATGGTTCCGAATGCCAAATCGTCTTCTACAATCAATATCCTCTTCATGATGTTCTGTTTTATCCTCTTCTAAAATATCGTTATATATAACTTTGTGCAAAGGTACGGAAAAGTTGTATGGAAAGCTATTTAATTCACATTATTTAGCAATAAAACCGACTAAAATTCTACAAACCCTGTTCTATTATCTTATTTTTAGTGAAAAGAACAATTGTTTTCGGATAAAAGCATGCTAGTTGCTTTATTTTTTGTATCTTTGCATCCATGTTAAAACAAGATTTAGAGTCATGAATCCGATAGTACAAACCATCATATTGTCAGCTTCGGCGGTGCGCATGTTGCCGCATATCGCTCTGTATCTGCTCCATAAGAAGGAGATAGATGCCGACCTGCTGAAGGTGCAGGACAGGAAGCCTACGATGCTCAACCTGATTAAGGCATGCACCCGCGAAAGGAGTTTCCGCAATCTGTTTTATTACCGCATGGGCGAATACCGTTCGGTTTTCATCAGCTGGCTGTTGCCTCCCGAGCGCACGATGACCATCTGGTGCCCGCATATCGGGAAGGGTGCGCATCTGGAACACAGCTATGCCACCTATCTCAATGCAGAAAGCATAGGCGATGACTTCTACTGTCTGCAGATGGTGACGCTGGGCAACGGCAAGGGCGGCAGGCCTACCATAGGAAATGACGTGAAGATTTATACCGGAGCCACGGTCTTCGGCGGCATCCATATCGGCAACCACGTGACGATAGGAGCCGGTGCCGTGGTATTCCAGGATATTCCCGACGGGGCTACCGTGGTAGGGAATCCGGGGAGAATAGTAAAACAGGAAGATAAAAAAGATTAGAAGATATGGCAGAAACACTGAAGGAGAAAACAGCCAAGGGACTTTTCTGGGGAGCAATGAACAATGGAGCGATGCAGGTTATCGGACTGGTATTCGGCATCATCCTGGGACGACTGCTGTCGAAGGAAGACTACGGAATGATGGCGATGATCAATGTGTTCCCACTGATAGCGATTGCACTCCAGAACAGCGGATTCGCTTCTGCCATCGGTAACCTGAAGCATCCTACCTCCAATGATTACAACTCCGTGTTCTGGTTTAATATCATCGTGGGCGGTTCTCTTTATGTCATCCTTTTCCTCTGTGCCCCTTTCATTGCAGATTTCTATCATGATGACCGGCTTATCGCATTGTGCAGGCTGGCTTTCGTCACGATTCTCTTTTCCAGTCTGGGTACGGCTCAGGCTGCATTCCTCTTCAAGAACATGATGGTGAAGCAGCAGGCGAAGGCAAGTATCACGGCGGTGCTGCTGTCGAGTAGCGTGGGTGTGCTGATGGCATGGAATGGCTTTGCCTATTGGTCGTTGGCAACCCAGGGTGTGGTCTATGTAGGACTGAATACCCTGCTGGTATGGCATTATTCCACCTGGCGACCTTCGCTGAAGATAGATTTCACGCCCGTGAAGACGATGTTTCCGTTCAGCTTCAAGATAGCTGCCACAACCATCGCCACCAAAATCAACGACAACGTGATGAATATCCTTTTGGGACGTTTCTACAACAATGCCATTACGGGTAGCTACAACCAGGCTTACCAGTGGAACTCGAAGTGTTATCTGCTGTTGCAGGGAATGCTGAATCCGGTCATCCAGCCAACGCTGGTGAATCTCTCTGACGACAAGGAGCGCCAGCTGATGGCTTTCAGGAAGATGGTGCGGTTTATCTGCTTCCTTTCCTTCCCCCTGCTGTTCGGACTGGGACTCGTTTCCAATGAGTTTATCATCATCACGCTGACCGAGAAATGGCAGTCGAGTGCAGAACTGCTGCGCATGCTGTGCGTGGGTGGTTCGGTGATGCCGCTATATACGCTGTTTTCCAACGTGGTGATCAGCAAGGGAAAATCCGGTGCCTATTTCTGGTGTACGGTATCGCTGAGCGTTACCCAGATTGTGCTGATGCTGTTTCTCTGGCCTTACGGCATCCGCCTGATGGTATCTGTCTACGTGGCATTGACCATCATCTGGATGTTTGTATGGTATGCGCTGGCTTACCGCTATATCAGCTACCGTCCGCTCGACTTTCTGAAAGATACCTGTCCGTTCCTGCTGGCGGCTCTGGGCGTGATGAGCCTCACCTATCTGGCAACGGCGGGCATTACCAATCTGGCATGTCTGCTCCTGGCAAGGGTCGTGATGGCTGCCGTATTATATTTCGTGGTCATGAAAGTGGCTCGGGTTGCCATTTTGGACGAGTGTATCCGTTTTGTATTAAAGAAAAAATAGAAGAATATGATGGAAAATCAGACAAGACAATATAGTAATGAGGAGCTGAGAGCCCGGTTCAATCCTGAAGGTTCCCAGCTGTGGAAGCATCAGCAGAGGATGGTAGAGCTGCTGCTGGCTTTTGATGCCATCTGCAAGCGCCATCACATCCGTTACTGGCTGATAGGCGGTACGCTGATAGGTGCAGCCCGCCATCAGGGTTTTATTCCCTGGGATGATGATATGGATGTGCAGATGCTGCGGGAGGATTATCTGAAGATGATAGAGATTCTGCCCCGGGAACTGGACGGGACGATGGCGCTGCAATGCAGACAGACGGATGAAAACTATTTCTTCCAGTATGCCAAGTTGAGAGACCGCCGTTCGGTGTTGGATGAGAACAACGGCTATGACCGGATTTTCAAGGAGCGTGGCATCTATATAGATATCTTTCCTATCGACAAGCATCCCAAATGGCTGCAGCGGCTGTCGATACAGACTATCGGACACACCTATAAGATATTGAAGCGGAAGGATCTGAAGGATGAGGTGATTATCGGCAAGGTGATGCGCTGGGTGCATCTGAATGAACGGATAATTTATCCGGTGATGAGGGGAATCGCCAAACTGACCGGTGGTGCCTATCTGGATGCTTTCGGCGTGCCTTTTGTCGTAGAGCGCCATCTGGAAGACATCTTCCCGCTGACTACCCTGGAGTTTGAGGGGCATCAGATGCCTGTGCCGGGCAACTACGACAAGGTGCTGACCGACCAATATGGCAACTATATGCAGTTGCCGGATCTGGACAAGGTGAATCTGCACGTCGGCAAGTTGGAGTTCAAATCATGAACCAGTTATAAATGGAAAATTCCAGCAACTAAAGCGATTGCTTGAGTTGCTGGAATTTTTGTTGGCAGTGCTGCTTATAGCTGTAACCGAACCATTTGCGCTGGTATTTTCTATAGGTATAGATGGCGCAGAATCTGAGGGAATCGAAGAGGGAATGTCTGCCCACCTCATAGATGGTAGGTGGAATCCTGACAAAATACAGGTCTGCCACCGTATCGAAAGCCGAGAAAGCCTTTACCCCCGGCAGACTCAGCAGCCATTCTTCTGCCATGAAACGGTTGTGCAGCTTGGTATCTTCGTCTAGGGCAGGGAGCGTTCTGAAATAAGACGCCTTCGCCCACCAGAAGTTGCCGGCATACATCTTGTTCTTGAAAGGAGGGAAGAGATAGCTTCCGTAGGTATCATATCCCGCTTCCAGGGTGTTGACAGCCACTTTCCACTGGTTCATCAGGAAATATTCCATCATTCTTCTCCATGCCACAATCTTATCCACGAATCCCTTGAATTCCCTGTCTTCCTGATGCAGGGTAGTCTGATAGGTGATTCCCTTGGTATGGAAATAGTAGAAGAGGAAGTCTTCGTGCTGCGATTTCTCATACATATAGTCGAGTGCCGGAAATTCGAATCGCTGTGGATTGGTGGTCTTGGAAACAAATTCTATCTTATCTGCCGCATATTGTCGCAGGATATCTTCTAATTCCATGATATCTTCGTCGTTTCTGGCGATGCAGCTGATATAGAGACGGTTGCTAGCTTCGAGCAGTCCGCTGTCGGCGAGATGCTGCATCTGTTCCCTTACCATCTCTTTCCAGTTGGCGTCGCAGAAGATATGGTAGATGCCGTAGATGGGAGTAGAACAGGCTGGAGTATGGCTCCAGGACGACAGGTCCTTGCGCTCGTATATTCCCAATGTACTCTTGTATATTCTCTTTAGAATGGATGTCATGATGCTGATGGATGCTTTTTAATGAGATGCAGATGATGCTTTCAAGGAATTGATGAGACGCTGGAACATGGTTTTCATGTCGTATCTTGGCGTCCAGCCGAGCTGATGCACCTTGCTGCAGGACAGACGGAGCTGGGTCATCGGAGAATAGCCCATGCCTTCTTTCAGTTGGATAACCGGCTGGATATCCGGATTGAAAGTGTTGCAGAGGAACTTCGCCATATCGATGATGGAAATATAGGTTGACTCGTTGGCAACATTGTATGCCTCGCCGTCTTCACCCTTCAGCAGGATGAAAAGGATTGCCTCGATGGCATCAATCGTATAGCAATAGCAGCGGCTCAGTTCGCCGGTGGTATGGAGAACGATGTCTTCTCCGGCAATGATGTTGCGGGCAAACTGTGCAAAGACGCGGTTGTCATCTGCCGTAACGCCGGCTCCGAAGGTCTGGGCGAGGCGGGCAGTCTTGACATGCACCCCATATTCTCGGGCATAGGCATGGCAGAGGCATTCGGCTGCTCTCTTGGCTACGGGATAGCTGCTGCGGGTATCTGAAAGATGGATGTAGCCCTGCTCCTCCTCGCTGAGCGGATGGGAATCATCATAGATGCTTCCATATACCTCCAGGGATGAAACATTGACGATAGAGGCGGTGTTCTGTAGGAGAGCGAAACGCAGGAGCTGGGCTGTGCCGTCGAAATCGGTCATCATGGTTTCTACCGGCTTGCTGACAAAGTATTGGGATGCAGTAGGACTGGCAAAATGCACCAGATAATCGATGTGAACCTCCTGCGGCATCTCCTCTGTCTTGCTGAAATCATGCTTCAGAATCACGATGTTCTTGCCCAAAACCTCTGCAGAATGGGCATCTTCCTGAGGATGACCCAGTACCTGCTGCGCCTTTTCTGCGTTTCTTACGAAGCAGACGATGGTCAGGTTCAGTCCGTGCTGTCTGTCGAGTTCTTCCAGGCAATGAACCATGCAGGAGCCCAGCAAGCCCGTAGCTCCCGTAATGCCGATGGTCTTGTTTCTCAGTTGTTCGTAAAGCGGAAAGCTTTTGGCAAAGTCTTTCCAGTCTTCCAGTTCTATTTCGTTATGTTTCATATCTTCTCTATCTTTATCAGAAACCGAAAATCTGCTGGTTCTCATGTACCGTTACCATGGCACGGAACACAAAGAAATCGGTTGGTGTTGTAATCTTGATGTTCTCCATCGGACCGATGATGGTACCGAGTTTATAGCCGTAGTGGCTCATCATCGTACAGGAATCGATGAAGTTGTGTCTGCCTTCTTCAATCGCCTTGCGGTGTGAAGAGAGGATATCTTTCAGTCGGAAACTCTGTGGCGCTCTGGCAATCAGAGAATTGTCTCGTTCCGGAATTTCCAGCGAGTTGTCTTCCTGTTTTACGATGAAAGTCTCTGTGGCTGGTATACAGGTGATGCAGGAGCCGCATTCTTCCACCTTTCGGATATTGTCTGTAATGGTTTCCTCGGTGATGAGTGGGCGTACGCCGTCATGAATGAGCACGTTGGCATCCTTGCCGCCGGCAAACTCCTCGGCAGCACAGAGTCCGTGATAGATGGAATCCTGTCCGCTGTTGCCACCCGGTACAATCTTCACCACCTTGCTGATTTCGAACTTGCGTATCATCTTCTCCAGGAAAGGAATCCATGATTCGATGCAGGCTACGACGATGCCATCTATCTCCGGATGATTGTCGAACAATTCCAAAGTATAGATGATGATAGGTTTGCCGTTCAGTTCCAGAAACTGCTTAGGTCTTGACTTGGTGTGCATTCTGAGGCCGGAGCCTCCTGCAAAGATGACTGCTATGTTCATAAGATTCCTTTTTTAGAGAGTTATTATAAAGAATGTGGCTTTTGGGGGACCGCTTATTTCATGATCTGGGTTGCCTGGTCTGACATGTAGGTGAACAGCCAGTAGCCATTCCATGCCCAGAGATACAGGGTGAGTAACCAGCAGAAATATCTCAGGATAACCTGTTTGCCCGGTGTGAGCGACTTTAAGAGATAGGCGATGGCAATAGGAATGATGAATATCCAGTGGCAAGCCATGATATACATCTCGTTCAGACCGAATCCCATCACAAAATGGATGACGATGTCTAATCCCAGCCAACTCAGTACCAGAAGGAAGAATTTGTGCCGGATGCCAACCACGATGCCGATGATGAACAGCAGCGAGATGATGGCTTCGATGACATAATTGAATGCATAGTTATACTTCACGATGGTAGGGCGGTTTACGCACATATCGTCCAGGAGATAAGAGTCGTGGAGCTGGATGGATTCTCCCATCATGTTGTGAATCAGGGCATCGGTCCTGGAAGTTGACGTATCGGTCCATTTCCAGAATCCTTCCTGCTTCATCGGTTCTCCGGTATGAGCCAGAACCCAGGCATGATGGATGGAATCCTTCCGCTGCTGTTCCGGGTCCTTGGCATGTGCCTTTACCTCAATCTGCTTATCTGCATGAAACTGGGGCTCCCTTACCTCCGTATAGATAAGATAGGCAGTAGTTACCAGCAGGATGGCTGGCAGAATCATAGCCACGAGATTCTTAGGGGCGAAGACCTTCCTGCCGTTGGTAAACCAGGCTGCCAGATAGGTCTTGGCAATGTTGCTGAGGGTGACTCCTCCGGTCAGGAAACTGAGGATGCCGATGGTCCAGGCAGACAGTTGGCATCTCTTCTTCATCGCCATGCCTGCCAGATACAGCGTCATGGTCAGCATGAGGAGCGACCAGCAGAAGTGGTCGGGTACCAGCATGGAAACCATCACCATACCGAAGGAATAGAGCATGGCAGAGAAAAGAATGCAGTCTTTCTTCTTCAGTTCTATGATTTCCCGGAAGATGCGGTATACGAAGATGAAGGAATAGAAGGCGCTTGCTATGAGCAGGATAGCCATGAATATCATCGCATAGTTGGTATCGCCCGAAGATATCAGTTCCTTGTTGATGAGATAGAAAGGATAAAGGATGACTGCAAAGAGCGGATGGCGCGGTATCTCGAAATAGAGTTTGCCATTCGACATAAAGATATACGACCATGCATCAAAGCCGGATACATGGAAGGTTTTGGCGAACAACTGCCAGAAGCTGACGTGGTGCGCTCTGAGGAAAAGGTTGCCGTATTTGTAGAAGAACAACCCGTTGAGCAGCACGAATACCAATAGAGCCACGAGGCCCGGTATCCTTTCTTCTTTCTTTATTTTAAAAATATTCTTCATTGTCTTATTCTTATTTTGGGTGCAAAGTTAGTGTAAAAAATTGATTGTGAGAAGAAAAATGAGGAAATATTTCGTTTTGTCTGGTTTTTGTGGTGGTTTTATTTGGCGTTGTCTTCTTTTTAAGTTATCTTTGTGGCAAAAAAGGAAATGACAGTTTCCGATGATTGTGTATCGTTAACGAATATCATATATATGAAACAGCCAGCTAAGATTGATGTCGCCGTATTGATGCTCTTCTTCAATCGTCCCGACAATTTCCAGAAAGTGTTCGACGAGGTGAAGAAGGCTCGTCCTGCCAAGTTGTTCCTTTATCAGGATGGAGCAAGGGGCGAACGTGACGTGCCGGGTATCGAGGCTTGCCGGCAGATTGCATCAGATGAGAATATTGATTGGGAGTGCGAGGTTCACCGCTCTTATCAGACAAAGAACCAGGGATGCGACCCATCGGAGTATCTCTCCCAGAAATGGGCTTTCTCGATGGTGGACAAGTGCATCGTACTGGAAGATGACGATGTGCCGAGCCAGTCGTTCTTCCCTTTCTGCAAGGAGATGCTCGACCGCTATGAGCACGATGAACGCATCGCCATGATTGCCGGATTCAATGAGGATGAGATAACGCCCGATTGCGAGGACAGCTATTTCTTTACCTCTATCTTCGCTATCTGGGGATGGGCTTCCTGGCGGCGCGTGGTGGATAAATGGGAGGGTGACTATGCCTTCCTGCGCGACAAGCAGGCTATGCAGCGTCTGCAGTCGCTGGTGAAGCAGCGCGGATACCGCAAGGATTTCATTCCGATGTGCCGGGATCATGCCCATAGCGGCAAGGAGTTTTATGAGAGTATCTTCTGGGCTTCGATGCTGCTGAATTCCAGTCTGGCTATCATGCCATCCAGGAATCTCATCAATAATCTGGGTCTCTCTGCAGATTCTACCCATTTTGCGGGTAGCATGAAGACCACCCCGAAAGCTTACCGCCGTATCTTTACGATGAAGCGCCATGAACTGGAGTTCCCGCTGAAACATCCTAAATATGTGGTGGAAAACGTAGATTTCAAGGAACGGTTGTACAAGACCAATGCCTGGGGACATCCGCTCATCAAGATGTCGCGCTCTCTGGAGGAACTGCTGTTGAACTTGCGCTATGGCAATTTCTCAGGCATCTTCAAGGCAATGGGGCGCCGCTGGCGCAAAATGCTGGGAAGTGATAAGCATGTTTAATCGCAGACTTAAAATAAATAAGCACGCCTGCTCTCTGACTTGGATGAGAGTGGACGTGCTTATTCTTTTATTTAGCAGAAATATCCGATAATCAGGATGCCGTTATATATCAGCAGGAAGAGTCCTATGGTGAGCAACAGACTCTTCAGACAGAGGCTGTAGCGCTGATGCCTGGTTTCTTTCAGAAGGAAACCGATGGCGATAGGGAGGGCATATATCCAATGACCTGACATGATATATACTTCGTTGAGACCGAATCCGAGTCCGATATGCAGCAGCATGTCGAGGCCGAAATACGACATGACCAGCCAGAGATACCTGCTCTTTCTGCCAGCCCAGATGCCGGCAAGGAACAGGATGATGATAAGTGCCTCTACGATATAGTTGAAGGCATATCGGTAGTTGACGAACATCGGGCGGTGGCGCAATTCATCCTGCAGCACGTAATCCTGATGCAGCTGGATAGATTCGCCCATCAGGTTCTCTACGATAGACAGGGTTCGGGAACTGGTGGCATCGGTCCAGTTCATGAATTCGCCTTTCATGATAGGGGCACCTTGCTTAGGTCCTCTTTTCTTTCTGGCTTCATTCCGTGCCAGTTGCTTTGCCTTCTGTATGCTGTCGTTCTTGGCTTTCTGTGCTATTTCTTCAGGCGTAATAATCTTCAGACCTCTTTGGATGGAATCTTTTGTCAGCGAATCCTTTATATGTTTGAGTTGTGCCATATGCTCCTGGCGGGCTTTCTTTTCGGCAGCCTTCTTGGCTTTCATCTCCTTTCGTGCCATCTCGACAGGCCATACGAAGGTGCGGTATTCCCATCGGCAGAATCCCCATAGCAGGGCTGCTGGCAGGATGACCGCCAGAAGGAGATATTTAGGGCAGAAGAAACGCTTTCTGTTGACAAAGAGGGCTGAAAAGAAGATTTTCAGACCATTATTGAGTGATGTGCCGGCTGTCAGAACGAAATATACCACCGTTTGCCATATCTTGAGCGGGTGGTTATGTTTGATTCTGCGTCCGGAGACGTAGAGTGCCAGAATGAGCAGCAGCATGGAGATGACGAAGTGGTCGGGCACGATGCAGGTTACCATGACGTAGCCGAAGGAGAAGAACAGCAAGGTGAGAATAGAGGATGCAGCCTTGTCCAGTTCCAGTACTTCGCGAAAGATTCTCTGCAGGAAAAGGGTGGCATAGAACCCGCAGAACATCTGGATGATTACTGCGATGAAAAGGGCACAGTTGTAGCCTGTGAGTTTCATCAGCCCCATATTGATGAGGTAAGGGATATACATGTAAAAGGCGAGCAGCGGGTGGCGGTATACATTATATGCCGCATTCCAATCGCTTAATACCCAATAGGTTAAAGGGTCGAAACCGGATACGCAGAAGTGGCGGATGAAGTTCTTGTAATAGTCATCCGTAACGAGGGTAAAGGTATCGGCATAGCGGGCTATCACTACACCGTTCAGTATGGCCAGTGCCAGGAAGATGCCCAGTGCGAGCCATCTTTCCTCTTTCTTGATTTTAAAAATATCGAATATCTTTTTCATATCTTTTTTTATCGTGTTTTGGGAATCCCCTTATTTCTTCAGGAAGAACCTTACCAGGAGAAAGTTTACCGGGATGCAGATGCAGAGGGTGGGTATTTATTCTTGTTATCCATTCTTCTATCTGCTCCCTACGACTTGGATGCTTTTTTAATTGATGTTGTTTTCCTCAAATTCTGCAATCCATTCTTTGACCTTAGCTTGCAGCAAATTCTTATCTGGCAAATACAACTGATAAGCAGAGGCGTAAATATTTGCATCTTTAGGTAATGTCAGTTCTACAAGCGCATCATTCTTCTCCTTGCATAACAATATACCAATCGTTGGTTTTTCGAAGTCTTGTTTTATATACCGGTCAAAATAATTAACGTACATTTGCATCTGACCAAGATCTTGATGAGTGAGCTTGTCAATCTTTAAATCGATAAGAACATAGCATTGCAGAAGACGGTTGTAAAGTACTAAATCTACATAGTAATTGTCTTCATCAAAGGTGAAACGCTTTTGCCGTGCTTCAAACAAAAATCCCTTTCCTAATTCGAGTAGGAATTGCTGCATTTTGCTGATGATGGCATTCTCTAACTTAGATTCTGAATAAGCTGCATCAGGCTTTAAGCCTAAGAATTCTAAAGTCAAAGGATTCTTGATGACATCAGAAGCTTTCTCTACAGTTTGTCCTTCCTTTGCTAGTCGCATCACCTCATCCTTGTTACGACTTAAAGCTAATCGTTCATAAAGGCAACTGCCCACTTGACGACAAAGCTGTCTTTTAGACCATTGCTGCTGAACACATTCTATTTCGTAGAATGAACGTGCATCTGGATTTTCTACACGCATCAGAATGAGATAATGACTCCAGGAAAGATTAAAAATCTGATGTTTATCTGTTTTTGAATTGGCTAACCACTGGTTAGCCTTTTGGGGTTCAACAGAAAAATCAGTATTTAGCCTTTCTGCGTATGTAAGATAAAATTGTTTTATGTTCTTTAAGCTTGGATATGACCAGCCAGTCCCAAAACGCTCTGTCAGCTTTTGGGATAAATCCTTTATAACCTGTTTCCCGTATTGCGCACGAATATTTCCTTTCTGTTCATACTCTACGATATATTTGCCTATATAATATTTGGTATAGACTTCTGCAGTGTTGACAGAAGTCTTCACATAAGACCTTGTTTGCTCAATGAGAGCAGACACCTTACTAAATAAGTCCTCATTATTATTGGCTGTTTTTATCATTTCATTTGCCATAACTCTTATTACTATTATATATTATACAATATATATTCTATTTCTTCAGGAAGAACCTTACCAGGAGGAAGTTTACCGGGATGCAGATGCAGAGGGTGGGTATCATAGCCAGCTGTTTGGCTAGACCCAAGCCTACGAAGAGGTTGAGGCAGAGGGTCTGCATCGAGTAGTTGACGATGTGGGAGAGGGTGAATCCTGCTCCGCGCTTGGCATTCGCCTTTACCTTAAATGTATAGCGGGTACTGGCGATGAAATTGAAGATGAAACTCACGATATAGGCGATGGTGTTGGCTGTGGTAGCCAGGCTGTGGTCGCCCATGTTGGGGATGAAATGGGTCAGTGCCGGCATCATAGCCAGGTAGATGACATATTGCAGTACCGTAGCCAGTCCGCCTACGATTCCGAATCTGATGACTTCGCCCAGCTTCTCTCGCTTGGCATCATCCATATTATTTATCTTGTTCTTGATATTCATGTTGCAAAAGTACTTCAAAATCTTCAAATTACCAAATATATCCTGGTATTATTTATCTCAGCATCTTTCCTTTTCCGAAGAGATAAGCCAGATGGGTCTTCTCCATCATCTTGGCGATGCCGATGCTTCCGGCTATAGCGATGAAAATGGTAACGAGGGCGAAGATAATCTCGCTCCTGTCCCAGCTAAAGAGGGGATGATAAAACTTGGCTACCATCGTAAAGATAGGGTGGAAGAGGTAGATAGGCAGCGTGTTGCGGCCTATATATAATAAGGTGTTCTTGATTCTGTTGGTTACTCTTGCCACTTTTTCTATTTTCGGACTGAAATCCTTGAAGCGTTTGGGAGTATCGAACAGGTGTTGCAGGAACAGTAGGGTGCTGATGCAGCACCAGCAGGAGAAGACGACAGCCAGACTTCCCCAGTCGTACCAGTCGTTGCGGTAGAGCAGATAAATCCATAGGAAGATGGCAAAGAACTCGTGGCAGAACAGCTTGCTCCACTCCATTTTGCTCTGTCGGATGACCACGCCGATGAAGTAATAGGCAGCTGCGCTTGCCGACAGGGCTGGCGTTTCTGATATCAGAAGCAACGTAACAGCGAAGACGAAAAGACTGGCATAGGTATCTCTTTTCGTGTAATTCTTGCGTAAATCATTCCAATTCCTTCCATGGAAGCAGAAGTAGTAGAGTGCTCCGCAGATAATCATGGTCTGGATGAACCAATATGGACCGATGGAAGTAACGAATATCTTCTCACAAATCTGAGAGAGGGAGAGTTCCGTGATGCCATCTCTCACCGGCATGAAATAGGAGAGAACCGAGAATCCTGTCACCATGATGACGTAAGGTAAGGCGAGACATTTCAGATAGTTTCTCATCTGTTTTCCTGTCTTCTCGATATTCACGAGATAGCCCGTGATGATGAGGAAGGTAGGCATCATGAACGAGAGAATGCCTGCCTTGAGTTGGGGGTATGCGTTGCCGAAGCTCACGATATGAATCAATATCATGAGAATAATGAGTATGGCTCTTATCCAGTCGATGTCTGTATTCCTTTGTTTCATAATGAATATATTCAAAATCTTTACTTGTTGATGTTACAATTGGGGGGCAAATATACATAAAATATTCTTTTCCTCAAAATCTTTTTGCCTAAAATTCCCCCAGATTCTCAAAATCTTGCCTGTGTAAGTCTTAAAGAACTGTACGGAACGGGCTGAAAGCTCAAAAGCTCTTAGCCCAGGGGGATAATAGCAATCTACAAGGCATTCTATAGCCAAATCGAAGGAGAATTGCTCGATTTGGCTATAGTATAACCTATTCTTTAGCCAAATCGAGTTAAAATTTATCGATTTGGCTATAGAATCCTTGTTTTTCTCGGATAATTATCTTATATTTGCACCATCATTAAAGTTAGATTTAAAAGGTATGGAGCAAATTATCGGACGAAAGAAAGAAATCGAGCTGTTGACAGAATATTATCATTCTGGCAAAGCTGAGTTTGTGGCTGTATATGGCAGGCGTCGTATCGGCAAGACTTATCTTGTGAGAAATCTCTTCCGTGATAAGTTTGCCTTTGATATGTCTGGGTCTATAGAGGCACCAGCAGAGGCGCAACTCTCTAATTTCGGGTTTGCGCTGAGGGAATATGGAGATTCCAAACAGCCTATTCCTACGAATTGGACAGAGGCTTTTGAGGCATTGAAACAGTTGTTAAAGGCAAAAATGAAAGGAGAACGACTCGTTGTTTTTATCGATGAACTACCATGCTTGGATACGCCGAAATCTGGTTTCCAACAGGCTTTTGAGCACTTTTGGAACGGATGGGCAGCTTACCAAAGTGAAATCATGCTTATCGTTTGTGGCAGTGCCACGTCGTGGATGATTGCCAATCTGATAGATAGTCATGGTGGGCTTCATAATAGGATAACGCACGAGATGTATCTTGCTCCTTTTACTCTTCGTGAGACGGAACTGATGCTGCAAGCTTATGGATTCTCATGGACTCGCATTTCTATCCTTCAGATATATAGCATCCTTGGTGGGGTGCCTTATTATCTCAGTTTGTTGGATAAAAAGCAAGGTGTGGAAGGGAATGTCGACAGATTGTTTTTCTCATCCCACGCTGAACTGAAGCGAGAATATGGAAGACTATATTCGTCTTTGTTTAGAAATTCTGAGTCCTATATGCGTGTCATAGAGGTACTTGCCTCATGCAGACAAGGTATGACCCGAAAGGAAATCATGGAGAAATTGAAGTTGAAATCGGGTGGAACTTTGACAAAGGTTCTTAGTGAATTGATAAATTGCGATTTTGTAAGAGGGTATAATACCAGGGATAAGAAGATAAAGCAGAAAGATCAAATCTTTCAGCTCACCGACCTCTATACATTATTTTATATGACGTTTTGCCATCCTGGTACGACGGACACGGAATATTGGACTCACTTGATGGGAAAACCTCGTCAAAATACTTGGTATGGCTTGGCTTTTGAGCGAGTTTGCATGTTGCATATTCCTCAAATCAAGCATTTCTTGGGGATAGACCAAATCCATACCGAGTATTATTCTTGGCGAAGTAAGGTTTCAAAGCCAGCTGCGCAAATCGACTTACTGATAGAACGTGCCGATAATCTCGTGAATCTATGTGAAATCAAGTATTCGCAGATGCCTTACACGATCACTAAGGAGGAGGATATGCGCATTCGTAATCGTATGGCAGATTTCGTGGCAGAAACAGGGATAAAAAGTGGCATTATCCCAACGATGATTACTACTTTTGGCGTGCGCCTTACACAGTATGCAGCCTTGGCTCAAGTACAAATTACAATGGACGACCTGTTCACTTGATTTTGGGCTAATAACCACGTTTTATCTAAAAGGCTTGTAATGACCTTTATCGGCATAGGCGAGCATCTCCTTGTCGCCTCGGCTGTCGCCAAATGCTTCTATCTCGTATTGCGTGCGGTCGAAAGATAATGAGGGGGTACCGTAGGCATTGGCGGTTGTGGTGGTCAGTGCCTCGCAGATGCGATGCACCTTTTCCTCGCCATAGCAGTTGTTGCTCTTGAACTTGCCGGTAAGTCTGCCGTCAATCACTTCTATCTGGGTGCCTAAAACCCTGACTCCATCTAGGCCGCGAACTTTAAAGAACGGGCGGACCCAATTGTCGATGCTGGCACTTACGATGAAAACCTGAGCACCTGCAACCAGAGCTTCGTGTACCAGCGTAACACCTTTGGGGCGTAACAGATGCTGGTATTCTTCGGCAAAATCGCGGCAGAGCGCATCAAACTTCTCGATACGCATGCCGGCAAAAAGATGGGCAAAGATGAGTTGCTTCGCCTTCCAGTTGGGAAAGAGATGCAGCTTCATCAGTACCAGGAGCGGACTGTACATCAGGAAAACCATCAGAAAACGACCGGTACCCTTGGCATATCTGATGAATTCCAGCAGGGTATCGCTTGTTGTCAGCGTTCCGTCGAAATCGAAACAATATAATTTTTTCTTCATTTTCTTATACGATATAAATAAGAATCAGGAAGGAGAGCAACCAGGCAAGCACGATAAACTGGGTGATGCGGTCGCGCAGGATAATCTTCGTAGGGTCACCACTCTTCTGGTCTACCACGGCTATCTGGATGTATCTCAGCAAACCTACCAGCACAAAGACACTCGTAAGATAGAGATTCTCGGTATGGAAATTCTCGATGACCTCCGGACTCACCGTATACATGATGTAACATACCAGGGTTACGGAAGCCGTAATCGTAATAGCCTGGTTGATGAAGGTGAGGTTGTAGCGGATGGTATTCTTGCGGGGAGCCTCGCCCGTCTTCTCCATGCGCAGCACATCATCGCGGCGCTTGGCAAAACTCATAAAGAGGGTGATGAGGAAGGTCATCAGTACAATCCACTTACTGAGTACGATGCCCGTAGCTACACCACCTGCCAGCAGACGGAGTACGAAACCGAAAGCCACGATACACACATCGATGATGGCATATTGCTTGAATTTGGCACAGTAGCCAAGATTCAGAAGCCAATAGAAGATGATGATTCCCATCGTCTCCCATGATTCGAGCAGGCTGCATACACCCATAGAGAGGGCAAACATCAGGAACATCAGCCCGTATGCCTGCTTGATGCTGACCGCTCCCGATGCTATCGGACGATGGCACTTGACCGGGTGGCGGCGGTCGGCCTCCACATCATAGATATCGTTGAAACAATAGATGCTCGATGCGGCAAAACTGTAGGCGAAGAAAGTAATCAGACCCGCCAGTAGGGCATCTGTATGCAACAGGGCGCCGCCAAAGAACAGCGGTAAGAAGATAAAGCCATTCTTGATCCATTGTTTTGGGCGAACCAGTCGCAGCAGCGCAGCAAAACCTTTACTGTCTTCCAATTTATTCTCGTTCATAAAACTCCTATTTTTCTTAATAAATAAACTCCTTTTTACTTGATAAACTTAGCTAACTCTTTAGAAATCCATCCGGCTATCTTGCTCAGAATCCATGCTGCAGGCAGGGTGATGCCTATGCAGATGAAGAAGGTAGGCCAATAGCCCAAGTGATGCGGCTCTAGGTATTTCAGCACGAAGTGGATATGGAGCAGATAACACTCCAGACTCAGCGCTCCCACAAACATGAACCCCTTGTTAAACCAGCTCGGTGTGCGGCGGAAGATGCGGTTCAGCAGCAGGATGCTGGTGATGGTGAGCGGGATATAGAGCATGCGTTCCAGGAAGAGCGGAAACATGCCGTGCTTCTCCTGTTCCAGGAAGATGCTCGCCAGCAGCGTCATCAGGAACATGAGCCATATCATCCATATCGAAGCGCCGTCGAGCGTCTGTTTCTGTCTTACCATCTCACCCATGTTGATGCCGATGAAGAAGATAGGCACGCGGCTCCAGAAAATCTCCAGGTGTCCTACAGCCTGATGTATCGGGGTAACATATTGTACCAGGATGCACCACATGATCATCACCACCGGCAGCCAGCGGTAGATAGGATGGCGCTTGATGAGTTCCATGTAGGCAGGGGCAAAGAGATAGAGCATCATCGTAGCCGGGATGTACCAGAAGTTGAGCTCATCATGCAGCCAGAACCCCCAGTTGATGGTTATCTCTCCAAAGAGATAGATCCAGTTCCAGGTGCTTCCGCCCTGGAAAGAAGGGATATAGAAGAGGCAGGCTATGATGAGCCAGGTAGGGTAGATGCGCAGATAACGGCGGATGAAGAAATGCTTGGCAGAAGGATTCTTCATCCACGAGAACCAGAGACCTATTCCGCTGAGAAAGAGGAACATGTCTACACCGACATTGCCCATTCTGCGAAGCCCGAAAAAGGCATCTTCTCTAGGCAATGCCACATGAAATAGGATGATGAACAGCATGGCTGCTCCCATCAACTCGCCGCGAAACCGGCTGATATTCGCCAGTTCTATATCTTTTATCTTCATGATTTTCTTTTAATATTTCGGGTTGGGAATCTTCTTCATCAGTTGGGTGAAGAGCCATGCCAGGCAGATGCTCGATATGATGTAGAGGAGCAGACCGGCATAGATGTAGCCCTGACGGCTGATAGGGATGAATATCTTGCGGGTGATAGGGTGACATACGAAGAGAGCGGCGGAGATGCTGCCCATCCACTCTAATACCTTGTAAATGCCTGATAGCCAGCTGATGTTCTGGAGCAGGTCGGCTACCAATACGCTCAGCAGACAGAAGAAGAAAGGCACGAAGGTCCAGCCAACCATGCTGCCGCTCAGACTGTAGATAAGCGAGATGCAGAAGATGCAGCCAAAGAAGTTGGTGATAGGCGAATGGAACGTCATGAGTATCTTCTCGCCATAGCGGGCATAGAGTATGCCCAAACCGAATGGCAGCATGCCGCCCATAAAGTTGTAGCGGTAGCGGTTCATCACTTCACTTTCTGGATTGTCAAAACCCAGGATGAGCTGGATGACGATGCAGATGGCCATCAATCCTACGGTCCATCCCCAATGGCGGCGATAGAGCAGCAGTCGATAGACGATGTAAAGTTGCAGCATCAGACCGAAGAACCAGTACGGACCCGGCCAGATGATGTTATCCGGATTTGGCAATACATTATTGAACATGCCCAGCATCGCAACGATGTCGAGCGCTGCATAGTGGTGAGAGCCAGGCGTGATAAGGTCGAGCATCGTGAATGCCACGAAACCTACTATCATCATCTTGAAGAGCTTCAGATAGTGATAGCGGATAAAGTGGAGCGGTTCGCGCCAGTTGATGCTTCCTGTAAGTTTCTTGCCCGAGATGCTGTACATTCTGGTCTGCTGTTCGGTAGAGAGATGAGGTTTAGCCTCGTATTTCATCACCAGTCCGTAAGCACTCAGGAAGAGAAATACGGGCACACCATAATGGCCGAAGAACGAGAGCAGGTGTACAGGCAGGTTGAGGTCCATGCTGACCATTACCTGGTTCAGCCAGTCAACATTGTGCTGGAAGTATTGATACTCGTTCTCCTTGACAATAGGTCCCAGCCAATGGCAGTAGTTATGCAAGAAGATGCCGATGATGGCGAGTCCTCTCAGGGCATTGCATGCCGGGCGTGATAGAATAGCACTATTCATAATCAGTTTCTCCTTTCTTTCTTTTTTACCTTTTTACTTTCTTCCTTTTTTATCTTTTCCAGATGCGCATCACGAAGTTTGTCGTAATCGGCAGAATTTTTGAGGATACGTGGTCGCATCTCGTCATATTTCGGACTCAGGATGTTATATTCCTCCTTATAGGTAGGTGTCTCAATGCCAGCCAGATACAGCAGAAGATGAGGCAGGGCATCGGTCATGAAGCGCTTGTCCTTAGCCTTGCGTATCTGACGGTAGATATCGCGGTGGTTCCTGATATATTTTGGCGAACAGTATATCCAGAACGGAATTTCAAACTCATAGTGAGCTAGCGGCCAGTCGATTTCTGCAGAATGGTTACGGCAGATGAAGCCACGGTTCTCTTCGTAGCATTCTTCGCCATGGTCGGGCACGTAGATGACGATGGCATCCTGCTTCTGGAATCGCTTCACAATCTGGGCTACGATAGAGTCGTTGTAGAGGGTGGCGTTATCGTAATGACTCAGCATCTTGCGCTGGGCATTGGTCAGTTCAGGGCGCTTGTCTTCATAACTGCTTGCCCAGAACCGGGCTTGCTTGGTGCGGTAGCGCTGCTTATAATTTACATGCTGGCCCATCAGGTGGAAGATGGTGAGGTTATGCTCCTTCTGGAAGTTCTTCAGACTGTCATCATAATCCTTCAGCAGTCCGTCGTCCAGGTCGTGGAGTTGGGTGTTGCGATGGTCAAACTGAAGTTTGCTCAGTTCCGGATTGTTCAGGAAGAAACCGCCGCTGAAGTCGTAAACCGCCTCCTTTGCCTGTGGCAGGAATTCGTTGGTGATGAAGGTTACGTTATAGCCTGCCTTTCGGAACACTTCAGGGAAGAGCGGATAGTCGCACCATTCGCCTTTCTCGCCTACCACATGGGTAGAGAGCATGTTCTTGAAAACGAAACTGGTCAGGTTCCAGCAGGTTACCACATCGGTAAACTTGGTGAGCTTGCGCGATTTCTCCAAGGCTACCTGCTGTGGAGTGGTATCCATAAAATAGCCGTACTGCTGGGAATGATGGCGGCCGAAGCTTTCGCCGATAATCAGCACGATGTTTGGCGAGCGGTAGCTGCAGCTGTCAACCTTCACATCGTGGGCAGCATGAATGAGTTGGGTAATCTGATGTGCTGCCAGCTGATTGGCATAGATACTGAATTGGAGTCGGTAGATTGGCAGATAGAGTACAGCATGATCTTTTTCTGTCAGAATATGCTCTACTTCGCCTATCGTCCTACCATTCATGAGTTTATGGTAAGCCATCTTGTTGTGCCAGGAGGTGCAGCATCCTGTGATGAAGATGATGAGGCATAGGATTCCGAAGCTGGCAGGCATGGCTGCAGTCATGCGGGGGATAGCCATCAGCCGTTTCTTGACAGAAGCCAACTCCAGAACGGTAATGATGAAAACGTATAGCTTGATGAGTTGCTTGCGGAAGATGGCGATGAGAATCTGGATGAGAGCCAGAAGCAGGATCCAGCCCACACTACTGAAGAGAACCTCGGCAGAGATGAGGGCTGAGAGGAAACTGCTAGCCTCCGAACTGTTGGTCTCGCCCACCAGCATCAGCATAGAAGGGTTGAGTGTAGAGCCGAAATTCACGTAGCAATAGGTGTCGGCGGCAGCTGTACTATATAATATAAGGTATAGTACTGCACGCAGACCCCAGCGCACCTTCTTGGGGAAGATGGCGACAACGGCACACACAACATAGAGGTCGACAAAGAGTTCCAGGAACAGGTTGTCGTATAAAGTCCCCTTGGCAGGTGTAGTCACGATAGAACTGATCATGCCCAGCAGGTACATGAACACAAAGAAGTTGGCATTTCTGCGAATCGGCGCAGAAGCCACGTTCAGACACTTCTTAATGATTTCTTTCCAACTCATTTTTTGCTGTTTGTTGTTTAAATATGATTTTAAGCGTTTTCGGAGAGAGGGATGCCTAGATCTGCCTGTAGTTTCTGACAGCCAGTTGCTCGATGCATTCCGGCACCATTCCCCTGATGCTTTCCTCCTCTTTGATACGCTTTCTGATTTCCGTGCTGCTGATGTTGAGCAGTGGAGTTTCTACGATGGTAACGCCTTCTGGCACATTGCCTATGCAGGCTCCCTGGCGCGGATAAACCACGATGGGATAGTGGGCTAGGATGTCGTCGTGGTGGTACCACTTGTCGAAAGCAGCCCAGTTGTCGCCACCAATCAGCAGGGTGAACTCGTTTTCCGGGTAATCCTTGCTGATGGCTTTCAGCGTGTGCCAGGTATAAGATGGCTTAGGCAGGCGGAACTCGTAGTCGCATGCCTTCAGTTGTGGCTCGTGCTCCAGCGCTTTTTCTACCATTTCCAGGCGCAGCTGGTCGTCGAGCAAGTCGGTAGCGGTCTTCTTGAATGGGTTCATGGGCGAAACCATGAACCACACCTCGTCCAGGCAGGCCTTCTCGCAAAGGCTTTTCGCCAATGCGATATGGCCCGTATGGATGGGGTTGAAGCTACCGCCAAAGATTCCTACCTTCTTCATTTTTACTCTGCGTCTAGGAAGACCTTGACGAGCTGATAAACCTCCTGCTGAGCCTTCTCCAGGTCATCGTTTACGACCACGTGGTCAAACTGAGGGGCGAAGGTCAGCTCATAGCTTGCCTTGGCAAGGCGCTGCTCAATCACCTCAGGCGCATCAGTATTTCTGCCTACCAGACGGCGGCGTAATTCCTCTACCGAAGGTGGCTGGACAAAGATGCTCAAGGCACGTTCTCCATAGAATTTTTTGATGTTGACACCGCCCTTTACATCCACGTCGAAAATCACCGACTCGCCCTTGGCAAGCTGGTTTTCTACCTGTGACTTCAGGGTGCCGTAGAATCTGTCCTGGTAAACCTCCTCGTACTCCAGAAACTCGTCAGCCTCAATCTTAGCCTTGAATTCCTCTGGAGAGAGGAAGAAATACTCAACACCATTCTGTTCTGTACCGCGCGGAGCACGAGAGGTGCAGCTGATAGAGAAAGCCAGCTTCAATTCCGGGTGCTCTTTCATCAGCCAGTTTACTATTGTGCTCTTACCGCTGCCCGATGGGGCGCTGAAAATTAACAATCCGTTCTTCATTTTTTATTCTTCTTTTCTTTATTTGCTGTTTGATAGGGGGGCTTTTGGGACAGGCGATGGAATCGCCTGGAACGGGGCGAGGCTTTCAAAAACGCCACTTGAGGGGGCTTTTGAGGCGGCTCTTGAGGGAGAGAGGAGGTGCCTGTCTCTTGTTTAGAGAGCATTCAGCACCTGCTCCTTGATCTGCTCCAGTTCGTCCTTCATCTTCACCACGATGTTCTGCATTTCAGCCTGGTTGCTCTTAGAGCCGGTGGTGTTGATTTCGCGTCCCATTTCCTGTGCGATGAAACCGAGTTTCTTTCCTACACCATGACCTTCCTCATTCATGGTCTCGCGGAAATACTTCAGGTGGTTGGCAAGGCGCTGCTTCTCCTCGCTGATGTCGAGCTTCTCGATGTAGTAGATGAGTTCCTGCTCCAGGCGGTTCTTGTCGTAATCCACATTCGGAATCTGCTGCAGGCCGTTAACGATGTTCTGTCTGATCTTCTCCACGCGAGCCTTCTCGTATGGTTCGATGCTAGCCAGGAGAGTCTGGATGTTATCCACCTTCTCAGTAAATTTCTTCTGGAGAGCGGCTCCTTCCTGCTTGCGGAAGGCAACGAGATGGTTCACAGCCTCGCAAATTGCATTTTTTGCCACTTCCCACTCCTCATCGCTCAATTCTTCCACATCCGTCTTCGTTGTTACATCAGGAAGACGCAACAGAGTGCTGTACCAGTCGGTTGGCTCAGGAATGCCTGTTTCAGCCGAAATCTTCTTGATTTGCTGGTAATAATTCTGTACAAGCGCCGCGTTGATAGGAGTGGCATCTGTAGTAGCATCCTTATCAATCCAGATGGCGAAGTCAACCTTGCCTCTTTCTAGATTTTTAGAGATATACTGACGGATTTCCATCTCCTTCTCTCTATAGAGCGGAGCAATACGAGTAGAGAGGTCAAGAGTCTTGCTATTTAATGACTTTATCTCTACATTAATCTTCTTTGTTTTAAAGGCCGCGGTAGCTTTTCCGAAGCCTGTCATTGACTGTATCATATAATCTTTCGCGTTAAATTTCTGCAAAAGTACAAAAAAAAGCGAGAAAATGAGTATATTTGCACCTTATTTAAGAATATATTTTTTAATTATGTCGTGTATTTTGAATATTGAGACGAGTACGGACGTGTGCTCAGTGGCAATTAGTGATAGTGGACAGGTGATTTTCAACCAGGAAGATCACACAGGTCCGAACCATGCTGTTAAGTTGGGTGTGTTTGTGGATGAGGCTCTTGATTTCCTCGATTCTCATGGTCTTCCGCTGGAGGCTGTGGCGGTAAGTTGTGGTCCGGGTTCCTATACCGGATTGCGTATCGGTGTGAGTATGGCGAAGGGCATCTGTTATGGTCGCGGTGTGAAACTCATCGCTGTTCCAACACTCGAACTGATGGCAGTGCCTGTATTGCTTGGCGAACATCCTGAGGAGGAAGACGCCCTCATCGTACCTATGCTCGACGCCCGTCGCATGGAGGTATATGCCGAAGTGCTCGACCGCGCCCTGAAGGTGGTTCGCCCTATTCAGGCTGATATTGTGGATGCTGATACCTACAAGGAATATCTGGACCAGCATCATGTGTACTTCTTCGGAAATGGCGCTGCCAAGTGTATGGAGACCATCAACCATCCGAATGCTCACCTCGTAGAGGGCATTGAGCCTTTGGCTAAGAATATGGCTCCGCTGGCAGAAAAGCGTTTCGTAGAGGGCAAGTTCGAAGATGTGGCATATTTCGTGCCTTTCTATCTTAAGGATTTCGTGGCTAAGATGCCAAAGAAACTGCTCTAGAATTATTGATTATATAAAATATTGTAAGAATGAATATAGAAGGATTAGACTATAATACCCAGAGAGCTAAGCTCATTCTGCCTGAGTATGGCCGTGAGATTCAGCAGATGGTAGACCATTGTCTGACGCTTACCGACCGTGAAGAGCGCCAGCGCTGTGCAGAGACCATTATTGCAGTCATGGACCGTATGTTCCCTGAGAACAGAGGGGTAGAGGACCATGAGCAGAAACTCTGGGACCAGCTTGCCATCATGAGCAATTTCCAGCTCGACATCGATTTCCCTTATGATGTATCGGATGCTGTGAAGATAGCAACCAAGCCGGAGCCTTTGCCATATCCTATGCAGCACATCCCGGTGCGCCATTATGGAGCTATGCTCTTCGAGATTTTCGAAAAGCTGAAGACGATGGAACCAAGTGAGGAACGCGATAAACTCGTGGAACTTACTGCCAACCAGATGCATCGCGACCTGGTAACCTGGAGTCATGGCTCCAGTGATGTAGCCAAGGTAGCTTCCGATCTGGCACGTTTTACCGATGGCAACATCCAGCTCGATCTCGATACCTTCGTTTTCGAGAAGATTGAGGCGCAGCCTAAGAATGTAAATAATAATAAGAAGAAAAAGTAATCCACATTATTATATATAGTAGACAAGCTTATGGAGTCTTTCATCATAGAGGGCGGTCATCCGCTCAAAGGTACTATCACACCTCAGGGCGCCAAGAACGAGGCCCTGCAGGTTATCTGTACCACAATCCTTACCGACGAGCCTGTGCGCATCACCAACGTGCCGGACATCCTGGATGTGAACAACCTGATTAAGTTGCTCCAGGAGATAGGTGTCAAGGTAACCAAGCACAGTCGTCACGACTATACATTCCAAAGTGATGAGTTGAAACTCGATTATCTCGACAGTCTGGAGTTTGTGAAGAAATGTTCTTCTCTTCGTGGTAGTGTGCTCATGATAGGTCCGCTGCTCGGTAGATGTGGCAAGGCTACCATAGCTCAGCCGGGTGGCGATAAGATAGGTCGTCGCCGTCTGGATACCCACTTCCTGGGCTTCAAGTATCTGGGCGCCAACTTCGTTCACGATGATGAGCGTAATGTTTACCAGATACAGGCAAAGAAGCTGAAGGGCTGCTATATGTTGCTCGATGAGGCTTCGGTTACCGGTACTGCCAATATCATCATGGCATCAGTATTGGCAAAGGGCACTACCACCATTTATAATGCAGCTTGCGAACCATATATCCAGCAGCTCTGCCATCTGCTCAATGCGATGGGCGCTCAGATCAGCGGCATCGCCAGCAACCTGCTTACCATCGTGGGTGTTGATAAACTGCATGGTGCCGAGCATCGCATCTTGCCTGATATGATTGAGGTAGGTTCGTTCATCGGCATGGCGGCAATGTGTGGCGAAGGTGTGCGCATCAAGAATGTATCTGTCAAGGATTTGGGCATTATTCCTGATGCATTCCGCCGTTTGGGAGTGAAGATAAAGATAGAGGACGATGACCTTGTGATTCCAGAGCAGAAGCATTATGTCATCGATTCGTTTATTGACGGCACCATCATGACGCTTGCCGATGCCCCTTGGCCAGGACTCACTCCAGACCTTCTCTCCGTGCTCCTCGTAGTGGCTACCCAGGCTCGTGGCAGCGTCCTCTTCCATCAGAAGATGTTCGAGAGCCGCCTCTTCTTCGTGGATAAACTGATTGATATGGGTGCGCAGATCATTCTCTGTGATCCTCACCGTGCTGTGGTGGTTGGTCATGACCATAAGATCAAACTGCGTGCTGGCAGAATGACCAGTCCTGATATCCGTGCCGGTATTGCCCTGCTGATTGCTGCCATGAGTGCCAACGGTACCAGCCGCATTGCCAATATTGCCCAGATAGACCGTGGTTACGAGGATATCGAGCATCGCCTTAATGCGCTGGGTGCCAAGATTACCCGTGTCAGTGATTAATCAATGTTAAATGTTAAATGTTGAATGTTGAATGATTAGACGCGATGAAGTATATAAGATAGGCAAGTTGGGAAAACCTCATGGCGTGAAGGGCGAGATAACTTTCGCCATAACAGATGATGTTTTCGACCGTGTAGATGCCGAGTACCTGGTACTCGACATCGATGGCATCCTCGTGCCTTTCTATTTAGAGGAATATCGTTTTAAGAACGATGAGAATGTGCTCGTGAAGTTTGAGGATATCGATACCCAGGAGCAGGCACGCAACTATACCGGTTGCGAGGTTTTCTTCCCACGTCATCTCTCTGACAGTGATGAAGAGAACATGAGCTGGGCAGAAATCATTGGTTTCCATCTGGTAGATGCTGTAAGCGGCAAGGTGGTAGGTACCATAGAACATGTAGACGATTCTACCCTCAACCTTCTTTTCGAGGTAACAACCGATGCAGGTGATGAAATTCTGATCCCTGCCAGCAACGACCTCATCGAAGAGGTGAGCGCTGAAAAGAAAGAAATCAGAATGGCGATTCCGGAAGGATTGCTCGACTTATAAAGTGAAGAAATATGAAGAAACAACAGATATGTATTCTCGGTTCTACGGGAAGTATCGGTACACAGGCGCTTGATGTCATCGAGCAGCACAGTGACCTTTACGAGGTATATTGCCTCACCGCCAACAACCGAGTGCAGGAACTTGCCGAGCAGGCTCGCAAGTTCCATCCGGCTGCTGTGGTCATAGCCAATGAGGCTCGCTACGAGGAGCTGAAGGATATGCTCAGTGATGAGCCTGATATCAAGGTTTATGCCGGTGCTCAGGCGCTTTGCGATATCGTACAGGCTGAGCCTATCGATATGGTGCTGGCTTCCATGGTAGGCTTCTCGGGCCTGGAACCAACCATCCATGCCATCAAGGCGCGTAAGAAGATATGTCTTGCCAACAAGGAAACGCTGGTGGTAGCGGGTGAGCTGATCTGCAATCTTGCACAGGAATATCATGTGCCTATCCTCCCTGTTGACAGCGAGCATAGTGCCATCTTCCAGAGTCTGGTGGGTGAGGGCGACAATGAGGTAGAGAAGATTCTCCTGACCTGTTCGGGTGGTCCTTTCCGTAATTATACCCACGAGCAGTTGGAGAAGGTGACTGCTGCCGATGCCCTCAAGCATCCTACCTGGGATATGGGCGCCAAGATAACCATCGATTCGGCTTCGCTCATGAACAAGGGCTTCGAGGTGACAGAAGCTAAATGGCTCTTTGGGGTTCCGGCTGATAAGATAGAGGTGCTTATCCATCCGCAGAGCGTTGTGCATAGTGCCGTTCAGTTTGTTGATGGTGCTGTCAAGGCTCAGTTGGGTGTGCCAGATATGCGTCTGCCTATCCAGTATGCCTTCTCTTTCCCTCAGCGTCTGCATCTGAATGGCGATCGTCTCGACCTCTTCAAGACGCAGGATTTGCAGTTCTTCAAGCCTGACTATCAGAAGTTCAAGTGCCTGCAACTGGCTTTCGATGCCATCAGAAAGGGTGGTAATATGTCATGTATCGTGAATGCTGCCAACGAGATAGTGAATGCCGGCTTCCGCAAAGGTGAGTGTGGCTTCCTTCAGATGGCTGATATCATCGAAGAGACGATGGCGAAGGCTACTTTCGACAGTAATCCCGACCTCGATGTCTATCTGCAGACCGATGCTGAGGCTCGCCGCATAGCTACAGAGCTGATGCACAAGTAATAGTTTATAGTTAATAGTTTATAGTTAATAGTTAAAATGAACGTAGGATATAGGGCTCATCATAAAGTTCAAAGTTCCAAGTTCAAAGTTCCAAGTAAATAAGTTCAAAGTTCAAAGTAAATAAATGGAAGTATTTTTGATCAAAGCGTTGCAGCTGATGCTGTCGCTTTCCATCTTAGTGTTGCTCCATGAGGGCGGACACTTCTTCTTCTCCAAACTCTTTGGTGTAAGAGTGGAGAAGTTCTATCTGTTCTTCGACCCTTGGTTCCATCTCTTCGAGTTCAAGCCAAAGAATTCGGATACTACCTATGGTTTGGGATGGTTGCCGCTCGGAGGATATTGTAAGATTTCGGGTATGATAGATGAAAGTTTCGATACCGAACAGATGAAACAGCCGGAACAGCCATACGAGTTTCGCAGCAAACCGGCATGGCAGCGCCTGCTCATCATGATAGGTGGCGTGCTGGTCAACTTCGTGCTGGCTCTCTTCATCTATTCCATGATTCTGTTCCATTGGGGCGACAATTATGTGGCTACCCGCGATATGAGTTATGGTATGAAGTTCAATACCGAGGCAAAGGCATTGGGCTTCCAGGATAAGGATATTCTGGTAAGCACCGATCTGGGTGAGTTCAAGACCTTTGATGGCGATCTGTATCGTAATCTCTCTGAGGCTAAGCAGGTCAATATCATCCGTCAGGGCAAACCGGTGACGCTTAATCTGCCTGGTGATCTCGACATGCTCAGTATGATTAAGAGCAGTCCTCGCTTCGTAGATGTGTATGTACCGCTGCAGATTGATAGTGTGATGAAGGATTCACCTGCCAGCAAACTCGGTTTGACAAAGGGTGATCAGATTCTTGCTATTAATAATAAAAAGGTAGTCTCTTTCAACGAATTTCAGATTGAATTGGGCAGAGTAGAGGATGTACTTGCTTCGGCTGAGACGCCGCAGGATAGTGCCAGAGCACTTACAGCTCAGGTTACTTATCTCAAGGCTTCTGGCGATACCGTCAAGTCGAGTGTTCTCCTGAAGTCTACCGAAGAGGGTGTGAAGTTTGGTTTCTACAATCATCCTGTCATGCTCGATTATAAGATTACTCATGTCAACTATGGCTTCTTCGAGAGTTTCCCTGCCGGTATCAAATACGGCTGGAATGTCTTGGCCGGTTATGTGGGCGACATGAAGTATGTCTTCTCTAAGGAAGGCGCCAAGAGTCTGGGTGGTTTCGGTGCGCTGGGCAGTCTCTTCCCATCTGTATGGGATTGGCATGCATTCTGGCTTATGACAGCGTTCCTGAGTATCATTCTTGCCTTCATGAATATTCTTCCTATCCCTGCTCTTGATGGTGGACATGTGTTCTTCCTTCTCTATGAGATTATCACAGGTCGCAAACCGGGCGATAAGTTCATGGAGCGTGCTGAGTATATTGGTTTCGGCATACTGATTCTTCTGCTTGTCGTTGCCAACCTGAACGATGTATTGCGACTCTTCGGCATCTTGTAATGCCGGGGAATCGCGAAAATAAAGGTCTAAAAAAAGAGGGTGTGTCATAAATTAATGACACACCCTCTTTTTTTGAGTTTATTCTTTTATACGTATTATACGTATCTGATAATCTGTCCTACACTAACCTTCTTGTCTTTGCGGTAGCCGTTGAGTCTGCAGATCTGCTCTACAGATACGCCGCGCTTTTCAGCGATAGAACTAAGCGTTTCGCCTGGCTTCACCTTGTGGTAGAGCTTCTCGTGGCCAGCAGGCAGTTCGTAGTATCTTCCCACTTCGCCGCCGTTAACCTGCTCTCTGGTGTAACCACCGTTGCCAACCTTGCCGCGGGCAGCATTGGCATCAGCTGATTCGCTTTCGTAGGTATTACGGTTAAAGCTGTAGAAGTCGCCTGTAACGTCCTGGTTGCGGAAATCGAAGAAGAGTGCCGGGTTCAGAGCCACACCACAGAGACGGGTCTCAAAGTGGAGATGCGAACCGGTACTTCTACCCGTATTACCACCCAAGCCAATCACATCGCCGGCTCTTACCTCTTCGCCCTCAGTAACGAGCTGCTTAGAGAGGTGACCATAGATGGTCTCCAAACCATTGTTGTGACGAATCACGATGTACTTACCGTAACCACCACCTTCATATCTTACGATGCGAACTCTGCCTGAAAAGGCTGAGCGGATTGAGTCGCCAATATAAACCTTGATGTCCATACCTTTATGTTGGCGGCCAAAGCTAGCACGGTAACCGAAGTTACTTGTGACAACGCGACTAGGAGTTGGCATGCAGAAATGACGGAGATCGATGCGGAAGTGCTCAGGCAAGGTTGTAGCCCTGTGAGCGTACTTGTTAGAGAAATCCTCATACAGCTCGGCTGCAGGGTTCTCTCTGTCTTCAATCATTCGATAATGCGACACAGCGAGTGTGTCGAGCGATTTCATTCTGTGGTCTACAGGTGCCTGTCTTGCCAACAGATCTTGTCCGCAAACGGGAGAAGCTGTTAGCGCCAACAATGCAACGACCGAAATTTTCTTTATACTCTTTTTAAAACTCATACTACTTTTTCTATTTTCTTTTTTAGGTTCGTGTCAACAGCGCAGAATCATACAAGAAATTCTGCAAAAACCACTAAGGCAAATGCCTTCATGTAGCGGTTTTGTTATATAGACGTTGCAAATATAACAAAAAAACTTCAAAAAACCAAAGTTGTTAAAGCCAAAAGGGCGATATTTAACGCCCTAGCCTTTTTTTTAACTTACATTAGGAAAATGAGATGCAAGGAGTTGACTTTTAGTACGTTTCATGCTTTTGTAGCATTCTCAACAGAGCCACGGCAGGAGAATGCCCCATGAAAATATACTTTTTTACCTCCGGACTGGTGAATCGGAGGCATTCCTGATAAGCGCGGTAGAGGTCGTTGAGATTGATGGTAAATTCCTTACCCGATGACTCTCTGATACCGATAATCATCTTTGCCGTGACATGCAGTTTGACGTATCTGATGCCTGTTGCGCTTTCTATTTCTGTAATGTTTTCGAGAATGGCTCTCATTTCTTCCAGGGTTATTTCTGGTCGCGGCTCCCTGATAGCCGGCTTTCTTCTTCTATCCATAATTATACTTTTTTCTTTTGGGACAGGCGATGGAATCGCCTGGAACGGGGGTGAGGCTGCTTGATAGCTGAAGCCACCTTTTAGCCTTGCTTTCTGATAACAGGAACTGCTTTTGCTTGCTGCTTTAGCTGATGGCTGCCCAGTTGATATGGGTTTTCTTCAATTCCCTGAGGCGGTTCCAGAGCAGGGCGTTGTGAGGAGCATTGCATTCGGGATCGTTGTCGATGATTTCCTGTGCTTCTGTGCGCGCCAGTTGTACCAGCTGACCGTCTCTGGCAATATTCGCTATCTTCAGGTCGAAAGCCATGCCGCTCTGCTGCGTTCCCTCCAAGTCGCCGGGACCACGGAGTTTCAAGTCGGCCTCGGCGATACGGAAACCGTCGTTCGTATCGCACATGATATCAATACGTTTTCGGGTTTCTTCTGAAAGCTTATAGTTGGTTACCAGAATACAGTAGCTCTGGTCGCAGCCTCTTCCTACACGGCCTCGCAGCTGGTGCAACTGGGAGAGACCGAAGCGTTGTGCGTCCAGGATAACCATCACAGAAGCATTGGGCACATTTACACCAACTTCTATTACGGTGGTGGCAACGAGAATCTGTGTTTCGCCCTTTACAAACTGCTCCATCTCTACCTCCTTCTCGGCAGATTTCATCTTTCCGTGTATCTTGCTCAGTCTGAACTCCGGGAATGCCTGTTTCAGCGTTTCGTAACCTTCTTCCAGGTTCTTCAGGTCGCTCTTCTCACTTTCCTTGATCAGCGGAAAGACGATATATACCTGTCTGCCGAGATTAATCTGGCGGCGGATGCTCTGATAGAGGCTGGTGAGTTGGGTATCAAACTTATGCAGCGTCTGTATCGGTTTTCTGCCCGGTGGCAGTTCATCAATCACGCTCACGTCCAGGTCACCATAAATGGTCATGGCGAGGGTGCGGGGGATAGGAGTGGCGGTCATCACGAGGATATGAGGCGGATTCTCGCTCTTGTTCCACAACTTGGCTCTCTGCGCCACACCGAAGCGATGCTGCTCATCGATGACGGCTACGCCTAATCTTCTGAAAACCACAGGGTCTTCGAGGATGGCATGGGTGCCCACCAGAATCTGGATGTCGCCCGTAGCCAGGTCGGCAAGAATCTTTTCTCTCTTCTTTCCCTTTACGATGCCTGTGAGCAGTTCCACCCGGATGTCCATTCCCTGCAGAAAGTCGCAGATAGTTTGCAGATGCTGCTCGGCAAGAATTTCAGTAGGTGCCATCATACATGCCTGATAACCGTTATCCAGCGCAATGAGCATGGTCATGAGAGCCACGAGCGTCTTGCCCGAACCTACATCACCCTGCAGAAGACGGTTCATTTGTCTGCCGCTGCACATATCGGCTCTGATTTCATGCATCACCCGTTTCTGGGCCCCTGTCAGTTCGAAAGGCAGATGATGGGCATAGAACCCGTTGAAGATGTCAGCGATGCGGTTGAAGACATAGCCCCTGAACTTGCGGCGCTGGTCGGTGGCATACCTTATTATATTAAGCTGCACATAGAAGAGTTCCTCAAATTTAAGGCGTACCTGAGCCTTCTGCATCTCCTGATGGGAATGCGGATAATGAATCATGCGGATGGCTGCATCGCGCGAAACCAGATGCAGACGGTCTACGATATGGCTGGGCAGCGTTTCGGGAAGAGAAGGAAGAATGGTGACCAGCTGCTTGGTCATCTTTTCTATGGAACGTGAGGTGTAGCCACGTTTCCTCAGGTTCTCGGTAAGCGAGTAGTAGGGCTGCATGCCCATCTCTGAAATCTGGAGATTGGTGGCATCGTCCATGTCGGGATGGGTAAACTGGAATCTGCCGTTGAAGATGGTTGGCTTTCCGAAAACGAGATATTCGGTTCCCACACGGTAAGTCTTCATGATGTATTGGGCACCGCGATACCAGATGAGGTCTGCCACACCGTAGCCGTCAGAGAAATGGGCTACCAGCAGCTTGTTGCGCTTGCCGGTATCTATCTCATCGTAGCTGAGTATCTTGCCTTTGAGTTGTACAAAGGGCATGTCGGCATTGAGTTCGCTGATGTGGAAAACCTTGGAGCGGTCTACATATTTATATGGATAGTATTCCAGCAGGTCACTATAAGAGTTGATGCCGAGCTCCTTGCTCAGTATCTCTTTCTTCTTGGGTCCTACCCCTGGCAGGAACATGATGTCTTGGTCTAAAATACTATTCATAATGATGCAAAAGTACAACATTATGGCAAAACAGCCAAAATGTTTAACTCTTTTTTTCCGCAATTGTGGCTTTTTTATTTGTTTATATTGATTTTTCTTCGTACCTTCGCACCGAATAAGATTAAAACTTTCATGAATAGTAAGAAAAGATATATGGTGATAGCTTTGCTGGCGCTTCTGGTTGTGTCGGCAATGGCATATAATGACGAGGCTAAGCCTTGGACCTTCTGGAACTGGAAGTATGGCTCTGTTTCCAGACCGGGTATTCATGCCGATCTGACGGGTATGAAGAATGTAGGTATGGGCGGTATCTGGCTGATGCCGGTACGTGAAGCCGGTGAGTGTCTGGAATTTCAGGACGGGGTGGCACAGCTGTCGCCTGAGTTCTGGAAGATGATGGATTATTCCTTCCAGCTAGCCGACTCTCTCGATTTTGATATGGGCATCCATGTCCTGCCTGGCAATCCGCTTGTCCTCCCTGCTGAATCGATGCAGAAGGTTGTCTGGACCGATACCATCATAAAGGGCGGAAAGAAGATTGAAGGCTTGCGAATGTGGCAGCCCGAGAGTTATAAGGACGGAAAGATGCAGTCTGCCGGAAGCGAAGGTGGATATTATCAGGATATTGCTGCTTTTGCTATCCGCTTTAAAGGGAAAACGGGTCCTGCCTGGCGCAACGCAACCGATTCGGCTGCCCGGAGCGAGGCGGTGCCGATGACTGATGTGCTCCCCTTGAAAATGGAAGGGGGAATGGTGATGGGTGTCATGGTGAATGGTATCTTGCAGAATAAGTTGCCTAAGGGCTCCTGGTGCCTGTTGCGGATGGGACATACCTCAACGGGAAAGACTCATGCAACGGATGGGAAAGGTATGGGACTTGAGGTGGACAGGTTCTCACCGTCAGCCGTAAAGAAACTATTCGATTCCTGGTATGCGCCGTTACTGAACCGTCCGCATGGCGATGTGGTGTCGTATCTGTATATCGACCCGAGAGAGTGGGGCAGCCAGAACTGGGGCTGTCTGTTTGCCGAAGAATTCAAGGTGCGCCGCGGCTATGATCTCATCCCTTATCTTCCTGTCATGGCAGGTGTTCCGCTGGAGTCGGCTTCCCGATACGAACAGGTACAGAATGATATCCGTCTCACCATTGAGGAACTGGTAAAGGAGAAGTTCTTCCAGACCTTCACCCGTCTGGCAGAAGAACAGTATGTTGAGGTTTCTTGTGAGCCTATCCCGCGTACCGATCATCCCGACGATATGTTCCGTGCCATAAGCAGAGCCCATATCTATAATGAAAATCCGGTTCAGGCTGTGGCTTGTACAGGAAACTATGGCGCACGGAACGGAACGCCCGCCTTGCTCAAACCTTTGATAGACCGCCACCTGGCGCTTGGCATCAACAGGTTCATTTTCCAGCATGATATTGTCCGGCATCCAGAGGCTCGAGGTTTCATGGATTACATCACCATGTGTCAGCATTATCTGCAGCAGGGCAGACCGGTGGTTGATATCGCTGTGTTTCATCCTTCGGGAAACCCCGAACAGAAGAACAGCTATCGTGCCCCTCGTGGTTACAAATACGATTTGATGAACAAGGATGCCTTGCTGAAATGGAATTTCGAATACAGTCCGAAGGGAAAACTGCCTGGAAATCAGGATTATCGCATTCTCGTGGTTTCGCAGCCGGATAGCTCTCTCTCTGCTGAGATAAAAGCGAAACTGGAGGAATTGCGTGAGGAAGGCATCGTCATCATCGACAAGCCTTATCAGGCGAAGAACTTCTCGCAGTATGGCATCGATCCGGATGTCATACTGCCTGAGAATATGGATTATGCCCACCGTCTGGTTCTGGAGGCAACGGGCAGGAAGGATATCTATTTCCTGATTAATCAGGAGAATAAGGAGCGCCAGATTACGGCAACCTTCCGTACCGGTACTTCCAGAATCCGCCAGATAGTGAACTTGAACTTGCCAGCTTATGGCTCAGTCTTCGTCATCCTGTCTAACAGGGATGACATGCAGATTATCAGCCCAGCAAAGCTTCCGCTACCTTGATGTCGAATGGAGTGGTAATCTTGATGTTCTCACGGTTACCCTCTACCATTGCAACCTGACAGCCAAGACTTTCTACCACCGAAGCATCATCGGTAAACTGTTCCTTGTATTCCTGGTTGAAAGCCTGCTTTGCCAGACCGATGTCGAAGGTCTGGGGAGTCTGCACCACGCGGTAATCGCTGCGCAGCACATTCTTTCCGCCTCCGTGCTGGTCAATATAGCGCAGGGTGTCGGTTACGGCATATACAGGGATGGCTGCATATTCTTCGCGAGCCGTCTCGAAACATTCCTCGATGACTTCTTTAGATACGAATGGGCGCACGCCGTCGTGAATACCCACTACGCCATCTTCATTATCAGGAATGAGTGCCAGTCCGTTTTTGGATGACTGGAAACGGGTGTCGCCACCATTGGCTATCTGGTGCTTGATGCTGAAATGATGCTCCTCGCAGAGCTGGTGCCAGTATGCCTGCTGACTCTCCGGCAGAACCAGGATGATGTTCAATGCAGGGTCATATTCATGAAAACGCTCTATGGTGCGCATCAGGATAGGCTTGCCCGCTACCGGCAAGAACTGTTTTGGAATCTCACTTCCCATGCGGAGGCCCTTGCCTCCGGCTACTATGATTACGTAATCCATTTTTTAAGTGAAGAGTTAAAAGTGAAGAGTGAAGAATTCTAATTCTGCCTTTCTTCACTCATTGTTATTATTTGCTCTGCATGAGATGATCATACATCATGCCATCCTGCAGGGCAGCTACAGTTTCCTTGCTTACGAAATAGCTCAATATCTTATAAGCGTATGGGAGGGTTGCGGCAGGACCTTCGCCTGTAATCACGTTGCCGTCTTCCTGGAAGAGGGTGGCGGTATATTCGGTGTTCTCGCCGAAATACTGCTCAAAGCCAGGATAACAGGTAGCCTTCTTTCCTTCGAGGATGCCTGTGCTTGCCAGAACCATTGGGGCTGCGCAGATGGCACCGATTCGTTTGCCAGCCTTGTGCTGTGCGATGAGCGCCTGGCGTACACCTTCGTGCTCGTTCAGGTTTGTACTTCCTGGCATTCCGCCCGGAATCATCAGCATGTCAGCATCTTCAAAGCTGGCAATATCCTCAAACTTCAGGTCAGCCTTGATGGTAACACCATGCGATGTTTCTACCCATTCAGTACCCGTTACACTTACTGTCTTGATGTCTACACCACCTCTACGGAGGATGTCTACCGGAGCCAATCCTTCGATTTCCTCGAAGCCATTGGCAAGAAATTCATATACCTTAGCCATAATTTATTTGTTTTTTGTCTTGTTATTCAAATAATATGATTACCTTTGCAAAAGTAAGAATAATTATTGAAATAACAAAATAAATGGCACAGCAACATTTAAAATTCGCAATATTTGGTAATGAATACCAGGCTAAGAAGTCGGCTTCGATAGAGAAAATCCTTCTTTATCTCGAAAAGAAGGAGGCTGAAGTTTATGTGGAGAATGCTTATTACGAGTTTCTTACCCGCGACCAGCATCTCGATGTGAAGGCAGCTGGGGTGTTCGAGGATTACAACTTCGATGTGGATTACGTCATCTCTATGGGTGGTGACGGTACCTTCCTGAAGGCAGCGAGCCGTGTGGGAGCCAAGGGTACGCCTATCATCGGTGTGAATATGGGCCGGTTGGGCTTCCTTGCCGATGTGCTGCCTAGTGAGATAGAGTCGGCGCTGGACAGTCTTTATGCCGGTGATTGTCTGATAGAGGAGCATGCGGTGATTCAGGTGGAGGCAGAAGGTGGCATTCTTGCCGGCAATCCGTTCGCCCTCAACGATATCGCCGTACTGAAGCGTGATGATGCTTCGATGATTTCCATCCGTACGCAGGTAGATGGCGAATTCCTCGTCACTTATCAGGCGGATGGTCTGATTGTTACTACGCCAACAGGTTCTACGGCATACAATCTATCTAATGGCGGACCTATCATCATTCCGCAGAGTGGCAGCATCTGTCTTACTCCGGTGGCTCCTCACAGTCTGAACATCCGTCCTATCGTCATCAACGATACGGCAGTCATCACGCTCGATATCGAGAGTCGCAGCCACAACTATCTGGTAGCCATCGATGGACGCAGTGAACGTATGACGGAGGAAACCCGCCTTATCATCCGCAAGGCTCCTCATGCTATCAAGATTGTGAAGCAGCGCAACCAGCGTTACTTCTCTACCCTGAGAGAAAAACTGATGTGGGGTGCTGACCAGCGCGAAAGATAAATAGAATAAGAAAATAATTAAAATAAGAAAAGAGGTATATCCCGAAGATGAATCTTGGGTATACCTCTTTTTCCTAACCTAAAACAACTAACTAATAATTTTGTTCACACAAAACTAAACCTAAAAACATAAACCTTAATAAACCTAAAAACTTAAAAACTTAAAACTGAAAAACTTAAACTAAAAACTGAAACTATTCTTTGAACTTATTTGTTGTATTCTGCAGTAACATCCTTCACTTTATATTTCTTACCTTCTTTGGATGTTTCGATTTCGAAGTAAGCCGTACTGGTGAGACCTGTTATATCTACAGTCTGCGGCTTATCTGTACCTGTACTATTGAATATGACATTTACCACCTCGGTTGCATTATCAATACTGACTTCCTTGTAGTACCATGTCTTACCACCGATGGTCTTTGTTTCTGTCATCTTTTCACCAGGCCACTCAACAGATGCTGCTTTCTTCCATGTATAGCAGTATAATGAATTCCAGTTCACAGCATCGGCATTCACATAAACCATAAATTTATATGCCTTGAACTTCTCAATCGTATATTGATGTGTGGCGATATTTCTAACTTCACCATTCACAAGCAATCCAACCTTCAAGGTACAAGTACCATTGATGCTGATTTCCTTACCACTTTCTACTGTTGTGCTCTTCGAAGTAGGATTTGAACCATCCAAGGTATAAACCAATTTGGCTCCCTCTGTCTGGCTGACTGCAGTAAGTGTGGTCTTGAAACCTTCCTCGTATGAGCCAGAAGGCATGCTTGTCCAAGAGGTCTCTGCATCATTAGAGAGGAAATAGGCATAGTGATAACCGGAAAGAATCTTTGTATAGCCTGTTTCTCCTGCATATTTATCAGCATCATTACCTACAGCCACAAGAAGTTTGTACTTAGTACCAGTAACCTCGTTCACATAAAGAGTTTTCTTGCTCTGCTTGTTGGCGTAATTGCTCATATTGGTGATACCAGCATATTTACGAGCAGCAATCATCTCCTTCAACTCAGGCTTGTAATCTCTCCAGTGTGGCTGGAAGATACATGGTGTGCCTGGCATGGCGAGCATATAGGCATTGGCTGCTATGGTATCTTTGCGCAGAGGGTCGTTCTGTTCTGTTTCAGAGCGATACTGGGTATCATGATTCTCGACGAAAGTAACTGCATAACGACGATAATTGGCATCGTGCATAAGATTGTCGTTACTGTTGAGCTTTGACCAGTCTGAAGATGTTGTCACCTTTCCGTTAGCCGCTCCGTTTACGGCATCGCGTACGTTATAACGGAACTGGAAGTCGAAGGCTGCGCTCTTCTTGTTGGTACTGTTTATCCAACTTTCTATCTTTTCGTTACCATCCCAATATTCACCTACAGAGTATTCTACACCTACGGCATCATTATAGTCGGCAACATGGTTGCCACCGAAACCTTTTACCATATCATAGCGGAAACCTGTGTAACCTAAATCATCCTTCAGATATTTCAGATATGCTTTGATTACCTTCTGCACATTTTCGCTCTTGTGGTCGATGTCACGGCAACCTCCAAAGTCGGTTCCCTCATCATTGTTCTGGCTGAGGCTTACCCCGTCTGTGGCAGCCTGGGTTGCTGTAGTTCCGCCATCATCATTCTTGCAGATGTCTGTAGATTGCATCTGGTAGGTCACTCCCTTGTAGGTTTCTGCAGGGAAGGTGAACCAGCCGTCTGTATTGCGGTGGTTGATGACTACATCAGCAATAGCACCTATACCAGCGGCTTTAAACTTAGTAATCAGACTTCTGAGCTCAGCCTCAGATCCGAAAGAAGAGTTCTGATTAAAATAGTAATATGGCATATAACCCATCACCTGAGTGGTCTCCAAACATTTTCCGCTTTGTGGAAGCCAAACAAGGTCGATATAATTTTTCAGCTCATCAGCCTGCTTCTCTAAGACCTTCCATTGTGATTCATTATAAGAATCCCAAGAGAATCCTTGCAGCATAACGCCGCTATAATCGCTAGCCCAGCCTTGCGAATTGAGACTTGGTTCAGGCTCAGGCTCAGGACTTGGGGTAGGCGCTGGCGTTGGCTCAGGATCTGGAAGATCAGGGTCATTGCTGCTAGAGCATGCTCCAAGTGTGAGTGCCATTGCGGCGATGAGTGTAAAGTATATCTTCTTCATAATTATCATTGTATTTTGTGATTACTATCTTATGTTAAATTGTAAGTTGTATTCTTTTTCGTTGGCAAAGTTACGATTTATTTCATTAGCTTGTTCAAAAATTGATGCAAATCAAGCAAATAAATTGTGCAAACGTTTGCATTTACTAATAAAGTTGTTTCTTTAGGTACGTCTTTAGGTACTTTAACTTGAAAGACTTGATGAAGATATATTTTGCTTATAATTTTGCACAGATGAAACAGTAAAAATTATGGCGAAAAAGAGAACTAAAACAAAAGCAAAGGAACCCATCAAGATTTGGGTGAAACCTTTGAAGAATGGCAACAAGGCAATCTATCTGCGTACTTACCAAGCAGGAAGCAAGGGTAGAGGCTATACCTACGAGCGGTTGAAGGGATTGTTGCTGGTAGATGACAAAAGAGGAAGCGACAAGGAGGCTAAGGCAAAGAATGAAGCTACTTTGCGCACCGCTATGCTCATCCGATGTGAGCGAATCAGGGAGTGGAGTATGAGCCACGGTAACTATCAGCGAGAGATGGTGACCAAGGATATGCTCTTAAAAGACTGGATGCTGCTATATGCTGATCAAAAAAGACAGCAGGGACAGAGCGGCAGTCATGCTGTCAACATCCAGCATGCCCTCTTGCATTTGATAAGATACAAGGGTGAGAATATTCGCATGACACAACTGGACAAGGTGTATTGCGAAGGCTTGGTACAGTATCTGGCTCATGCCAAGACCATTGGTACGGATGTGCCCAAGCGGGGCGAACATCATGAGAAAGACTTGGCGAAGGGTACGGCACGCCTCTATTACAATACGTTTGTTACTGCATTGAATGAGGCGGTGAGAGAAGGTATCATACCTGAGAATCCCACCAAACTACTGAAGAAAGAAGAGAAAAAGCTGATTGGTCAGGGAGAGAGCCGACGCTGCTATCTCAGCATCGAGGAAATCAGATTGTTGATGGCTACTCCTTGCAAGGATGAAACCGTGAAGCAAGCTTTCCTCTTCGCTTGCTTCTGTGGTTTGCGCATCAGTGATGTCAGGACATTGCGATGGGCAGATATCGGAAAAGGTACGGAGGGATACTATATTAGCAAGTTGATGGTGAAGACCCGTCATGTGCTAACGGTACCCTTGTCGGAGAATGCTTTGTCGTGGATGCCAGCAAGAGGACAGGCAAGGGCTGATAACAAGGTATTTGAGCTGCCATCGTTCTTCTCGGTCAACTATCGATTGAAGCAATGGGCTAGGGAGGCAGGCATTGACAAGCCAGTTACTTTTCATGTATCTCGTCATACCTTTGCCACCACCTTGCTCACGATGGGAGTGGACCTCTATACCACCAGCAAACTGTTGGGACATCAAAACATCATAACCACGCAAGTATATGCCGAGATAGTGAACAGAAAGAAGGTTGAGGCGGTGAACCTTTTGGACCAAATCAAGCCTCTTTAGGTACGCTTTTAGGTACATGATGCTTTCAGAAACTTGAAGTAGAGGGCAAGTTGCAAACTTAAAAATCAAGCAAATGATGAAGCAGGTAAAAATTAAATTGCCTCTCAGAGCATTGACCCTTGCAAGCGGTCTGCTTCTGACGGTGAGTTCCTTTGCGCAGAGTAATGCAATTAAGGGACATGTGAAGGATGCTTCCGGTGAGCCTATCATGGGTGCTACCATTACAGTTAACGGTAAGGCAGTGGGCATTACCGACATGGATGGTAACTTCTCAGTTGACGCAGCGCCAGGTGCAAATCTTACTTTCACCTATCTTGGAATGACACCAAAAACAATCAAAGCAACATCTAACATGATGATTACCTTGGTTGACGACCAGAAGTCTTTGAACGAGGTCGTTGTCATTGGTTATGGTCGCGCTAAGAAGAACGACTTGACTGGTTCTGTTACAGCTATCAAGCCAGATGAGATGTCAAAGGGTATCACAAGCAGTGCCTCTGATATGTTGGTAGGTAAGATTGCCGGTGTTGACGTACAGACTGGTGGCGGTCAGCCTGGTTCTGGCGCACAGATTCGTATCCGTGGTGGTGCTTCTCTGAGTGCTTCTAATGACCCTCTCTACGTAATCGATGGTTTGGCTATTGACAACAATACCAACAAGGGTATGAGTAACGTCTTAGCCATGATTAACCCTAACGATATCGAGAGCTTCACTGTATTGAAAGATGCTTCTGCTACAGCTATTTACGGTTCCCGTGCTTCTAATGGTGTCATCATCATTACAACCAAGAAGGGACGTTCTGGCCAGAAACCATCTGTTACCTATAATGGCGATGTAACATTGTCTACCGTCCAGAAGAAATATAAGGTAATGAATGCCAGCGAGTACAAGCAGGCTCTTACCAATCTGGGTATTGACACTAGCGGTTTGGGTACTGCCGATACCGACTGGCAGGATGAGATTTTCCGTACAGCTATCTCTACCAATCACAACGTCAGCATTCAGGGCGGTCTGAAGAACATGCCTTATCGTGTCAGCTTAGGTTTCGAAGATAACAACGGTATCGTTAAGACCACTTGGATGAAGCGTTTCAATACATCTATCAACGTTGCTCCTACCTTCCTTGACAAGCACTTGAACGTTAACTTAACGGCGAAGTATATGTTCGAGAAGGACCGTTATGCAAAGGTTGGTGATGCCATCGGTGGCGCACTTACCATGGATCCTACACAGCCTGTTCGCGTAGATGATGCTGCATATGATTGCGTCGGTGGATATTTCCAGTACTTGCAGGCTAAGGACGACAAAGTTACCGATCCTAGCTGGACAAGTATTGCAAAGGCTCAAATGCCACAGAACCCTGTGGCAGTTCTTGACAACTACAAGTGTATCGCCAAGTCTAATGATATTTCAGGAAACCTTGAGGTAGACTACAAGATTCATGGTTTCGAAGACTTGCATTTGCATGCTGCCATCGGTGCCCAGTATACAGATGGTAAGCAGGATGAAACTATTTCCAAGTATTCTTACTCCAACAACTATTTTGGTTATTATGGCTATGACCACGCCTATAAATATAGCATAGAAGGTAAAGCTTTTGCAGAATATGCACACAAGTTTGGTGTTCATGACATCGACATCATGGCAGGTGCAGAGCAGAGCCACTACCACAGAACAGGTTATAACTACGGAACAGGTATCGATGAGTACTTGAAAGCGAACAATCCTCTGTATGAAACAACAGAAGGCAAGTGGAATTACGAGCATGACCCAGTAAGCAAAGATGACGAAATGTGGAGAACCCACAACTCTCTGGTATCTTACTTCGGACGTCTTAACTACAACTTGCTCGATCGCTATTTGTTTACAGCTACATTCCGTGCCGATGGTTCTTCTCGTTTCAGAAAGGGTAAGAAGTGGGGTTACTTCCCAGCAGCAGCCTTTGCATGGAAGATCAACAACGAGCCTTTCCTGAAGGATGCAAAATGGCTCGATGAATTGAAACTCCGTTTGGGCTGGGGTAAGACCGGTCAGCAGAATGGTATTGATGACTTCTACTATTCTACTCTGTACAGAGTCAGCAATGGTTATGCACAGTATCCATTCGGTGATAATTATTACCAGACTTTACGCCCAACAGCAAGCAATCCAGACTTGACATGGGAAAAGACTACAACTTATAATGCAGGTCTCGACTTTACTGCTCTCAATGGTCGTTTCGGTGTGAATGTAGATGGTTACTATCGTAAGACTACCGACCTTTTGGCAAGCGTTGCCATTGCTGGTGGTACAACCTTTGGTGACCAACTTCTGAAGAACATCGGTTCTTTGGAGAACTACGGTATTGAGTTGGCATTCAACGTTAAGCCTATCGTTACAAAGGACTTCATTTGGGACGTTACTTATAACGTAGGATGGAACCACAACGAAATCACAGAATTGGAAGCAGGTTTGCAAGACTGGGTATGGACAGGCGACAAGGTTTCTCGTGGTAACAACACCAAGATTCAGGTAAACAAGGTTGGTCAGCCAATCAATTCATACTATGTTTACCAGCAGGTTTACGATGAGAACGGCAAGCCTATCGAGGGTGCTTATGTTGACCGCAACGGAAATGGTACAATTGATGATGACGACCGTTATTGCTACAAGAGCCCAGCTCCTGATGTCATCATGGGTCTCACTACCAAGTTCATCTACAAGAACTGGGACTTCAGTGCAGCCTTCCATGCATCAATCGGCAACTATGTATACTACGACTTCTTGAATAGCAAAGCAGTTCTGAACGAAATCAACGCAAGTGGTGCCTTCAGAAATACGACAACAGAAGCTGTTAATCTTGGTTTCACGGGTACAGCAACAAACCCAACCAATACCAGCGACTATTTCGTACGCAATGCTTCATACTTGAAGTGTAGCAACATGACATTGGGCTACAGCTTCCCAGCCTTGATCAAGGTAGGTGCAGAGAAGATTTGCAGTGGACGCATCTTCTTCACAGTCCAGAATCCATTCATCATTACCAAGTATAAGGGAATCGACCCTGAGGTAAGCAGCGGTATCGACAGCAATCCTTACCCACGTCCAATAAGCTTCCAGCTTGGTTTGAATCTTAACTTCTAAAATATTTAAAGGAGACTATTATGAAAAAAATATTGATTAAGACTGCAATGGCAGGTATGTTGTGCATGGGCTTTGTCTCTTGCGCAGACGAACTGAACATCAAGTCTGTTGACCCACATAATTACCCAACATACACAGTAGAGGGGCTCTTGGCTAAGCAGTATGCTACTCTTGGTCTTACAGGTCAGAAAGGTCCTGCAGGTATAGCAGACTTAAGTGGCGATGAAGGTGAAAGCGGATTTATCCGTACAGTTTTCAACTTACAAGAGTTGATGACAGACGAAACTCTGTGGGCATATCAGGACAATGAAGCCATTGCTCCTATTACCCACATGAACTGGACCAAGGATAATGCTCGTGTTAACTGGACATACCAGCGTCTGATTTTCAACATCACCTTGTACAACCAGTTTATCACAGAGCTGACTGGCAAACTGGAAGAAGACAAAGTTGCAGAGGTTCGCTTCCTCCGTGCCTTGAACTACTATTATTTCCTTGACCTTTATCGCAAGGCTCCATTCAAGGATACTTTCGACGACAAGCTCCCTACCGAGAAGAGCGGCAAGGATCTCTACGAGTGGTTGGATAATGAGTTGACCACCATTGAGCCTCTGATGGCTGAGGTGGGCGCTTATAATAATAGTGAGAATTTCGGACGTGCAGACCGTGGTGCAGCATACGCACTCCATGCTCGTTTGGCTCTTAACTCTGCCGTTTATACCAATGGTCAGGTGAAGGATTACCAGAAGGCTATCGATTATTGCGACAAGATTATCGATAGCAATAAATATGATCTTTGCCGTGAAGCAAAGAATGGCTACAGCGGTTACCAGCAGTTGTTCATGGGCGATAATGACAAAAACCCAGAAGCAATGAAGGAAATCATCTTCCCTATCCGTCAGGATGGTGTTAAGACTCGTGCTTATGCAGGTACTTCTTACCTTGTAAATGCTACCAGCATAGCAGGCATGCCTTACGTAAGTACAAGTGATGCTTGGAAATGTCTGTTTGCACGTGTAGACTTGGTAAAGAAGTTCTTCCCTAACGAGGAGGAGATGCCAAAGGCTGAGAAAGAAGATCTCATAAATAATCCTACCAAAGAGCAGGTTATTGCTAAGGATAACGAGAAGCATATCAGCACTGCAGATGTTATCGCACAGGCTAAAGACGATCGTGCCCTGTTCTACATGGGTATAGGTGGCTGCGATGGCAAAGTACGTACTCTGACACCAGGCGATGCTATTACAGGTCCTCTGAATGGTGCATCAATCGTTAAGTGGAGCAACTTCCACGCAGATGGTGAACCTCAGCACCACCAGAACTATTCAGATACCGACTTCCCAATGTTCCGCTTGGCAGAAATATATCTGACCCGTGCTGAAGCTAAGTACCGCCTCAATGGTAGCCAGGACGGTTTGGCTGACATCAATTTGGTTCAGGGTCGTGCCCATCGTACTGCATTGGCAACAGGTGTAGATGACCAGACTCTTATCGACGAATGGTGTCGTGAGTTCTACTTGGAAGGTCGTCGCCGTTCAGACTTGGTTCGCTTTGGATTGTTCACAGGTTCTAAGTATCTCTGGAATTTCAAGGGCGGAGTATCTAACGGATCTGGTATTGAGTCATACTACGACATCTATCCTATCCCAGGCAATGAGACAAAGAATAACCCTAACATGACGCAGAATCCAAAATACTAATTGTTAGGAAACCAGATTTAAAATAAAAGAAATCAATTATGAAAAAGATATATAAATTCATGTTGCTGCCAGCAATGGTTCTTCCTTTGCTCTTTACATCATGCGATGATGATAGAGACAGCAACCCAACAATAGACTTGAGTCATGTTGATGAGGAATTTGTGTTGAACACTCCTGCACTTGCAGAAAACAACACTTACGACCTCGTCAGTGCAAAAACTCTGAACTTGACATGTACTCAGCCAAACTATGGTGGAGCACCTTACGGAGTAGAATACTATGTACAGGTCTCTATCGATCCAGAATTCAAGAACGACTCAACTGTAACTCACACCCAGTTGAAGACATTCTACAAAAGAGCAAATATGGATGTTGACGCATCTGAAGTAAACAGTGCCGTGGTTGCACTTTTCCAGGATGCCCATCCTGACACAAGCGTTCCTGAGGAAATGCCTGTTTACATCCGTCTTCGTGCGGTTATTGGTGGTACTACAAACCCTAATTATGGTCAGACATTCTCAAATGTAATTACTTTGCCTTCTGTCAAGGCAACCTACAAGGCTCCTGACGCTGAGTTCACCTCAAACCTCTACTTAATTGGCGGTTCTATCCAGGAAGGATGGAAGAGTTGGAAACCTATTCCTGAAGTACAAGGTGTACCTGGACAATACTATGGAATTGTCTACCTGCCAGCAGGTGGTGAATTCAAGTGGGGTACAAAGAACAATGACTACCGTGGTTTCAACCGTATCACTATCGATGATGAAGCCGAAGCAGGTGTCACTGAAGGTGATAACCAAAACATCAAGGTAGCTAACCCAGGCTGGTACACCCTCCATTTCAAGGGTAAGATTACAGAAGATAAGAAGAACATTGACTGGACAATGACTATTTACAAGACTCAGGTTTGCCTGATTGGTGCTTGTATGGGTCAAGAAAACTGGGGCTTTGCAGACAACGTAGCTCTGACACCTCCTACCGAACCAAATGGTGTATGGGTTTCACCTGAATTCACTGCCAGCGCAGAGCTTCGTGTATCAGTCAAGGTGGGCGATATAGACTGGTATCGTACAGAGTTCACTATTAATAAGGGTAACATCTTCTGGCGAAATAAAGATATGCCAAACAACTGGGCAGAGACCTTTGGCGCAGATTACAGTGTATCAACCGCCGCAGGTAAGAAGTTGTATGTCAACTTCGATACTAATACAGCAGAAGTTAAATAATTAAGACCAAAGCACAATGAAAAAAACATTATTATATAGCTTAGCAGTCTTGGCAAGTGTAACACTTGCCAGCTGCAACGGCGACTACGATGATTGGGCAAATCCACAGGCCAATGAGCAGGAAGCCTCAGCTGCAAAATACGGAATCACCTTTGCAGCGGGTCCTGATGCAGAAAGTAGTATGCCAGACGTAGATGGAATCATCAATCTCGTCACTGTCAATTCAACAGATGCCAATGTAACCGGCTACACGCTTAAAAGCCTGAAAGTAAATGGTGAAGCCATCAATGGTGAAATCGATGGCAACAACATTCAGGTAAACGCAGCAGAATTAGAGAAGATTCTTTGCAATCAGAATAATTCACGCGCCAGCGTTGCACGTGATATGAAAGTTGAGTCAAAGGTATCTGTCAACTTGGCATCAGGCGATGCCGTTGCCATTAATTCTGTAGGTGAAACTACAGGTAAACTCACTCCAACCGCAACACCTCAACTTGATGAGAAGGGCTACTATATGCTCGGTCAGGTAAACGGAAATGAGTGGGATGCAAAATCTCCTGTCTGGATGAACAAGATTAGCGATGGAGTATATCAGTTGAAGGTTACAACTACTGCAGACAAGAACTGGTTTAAGTTCTACGCAGGCAGCAAGTGGGATGAAGGCGGTGACTGGAAAATCATCGACACCGGTGCTCTAGGATGCAAAGAGAATGGTTGCGAAGATGGTTCAGGTTACATTTATTATGACGGCGACAGTTGGGGTAAATTACAGACCATGGTTATTCCTGGTGCTGGTACATGGATTGTAACACTCGACATGAACAACCTTACTTACACCGTAGGTAAGCCAGTGCTCTATATGGCAGGTGATGCTAATGGATGGGCAACAAATGACTACCTCGCAGGTGAGGATGGTGTACACTTCACAGGTTTCATGTTCTTGAACCAGAATGGTTTCAAGTTCTGTACTCAGCCAGAGTGGAAGGGTACCAACTATGGCGCAGACTTCAATACAGCAGGAGATGCAGCCAACATCACAATTACAGAAGATGCCGGTTACTACAAGGTAGATGTTGATTTGGAGAACAAGAGCTATGTTCTGACTCCTATCAAAACTATTGGTATCATTGGTAGCGCATCACCTAATGGCTGGGATTCAGACGTTGATATGACATACGTTCCTTATAATAAGGATACCAAGGAAGTTAATGGCTACTGGGAAGTTAAGAACATCACATTGAGTGCTGGTGAAATTAAGTTCCGCGCCAACGACGATTGGGCTCTCAGTTGGGGTGGAGAATTAGATAACCTCACAACAAAGAATGGTGGAAACATCACTGTAGAAGCAGGTACTTACGACATCAAGCTTTATGCTTGGGCTGAAGGCTTTGCTAAATGTGTGATGACAAAGACAAAGAAGTAAGCATTTGCTTCATCAAATAAACTAAATATCAATAGGCGGCTCTCAATTCCGGGAGCCGCCTATTTTTTTCTTTCTCCCCATCCTTTTCAAGTATTTTTTCCCTAAATCCTTGGAAGTTACGGATAGTCACGACATCACAGAACCCTTTAGATTCAATCAAAGGGTTCTCTTTATAATCAGCCTTAACTGATTCATCAAGATAGATGCGAATAAGGGCTGCCTCTTCTTCTACACGTACTACTTCAAAATTTGAAAGTATCTCTGATGGCAGAATTAATTGTGCCAACGCTAATTGTCCTTGATTTTTCATGACACAAAGGTATAAAATTTTCAGGAAAAATAAAGTCCATAACAACAGACAATGGGATGGATTTTTGCACTTGCTTGTTGAATTCGCGCTCTTTGTCTTCTATGAAAGATGATGCATATATATAATAATGTGATAACTTGTATCTTTTGGTGTAAAATATTTAATGCGTCTGCCCTGGAGCATATACCTTCTCAGACATTGCCACTAGGCTCAGCAGCTCTGCCGAGCCTAGTCAGCAGGTCTGCTGACTGCAGTCAGCACCTCTGCTGAGCCTAGTGACAACACCTTTTAGTCGTACAACTATAACCTCTTTAGTCGTACAACTATCCACCCTTTAGTCGTACAACCGTAGCTTTATAGTCGTACAACTATAACCCTTTTAGTTGTACAACCGTAATATAATGATAAGCGGCTCCGCAAAACGTTTGCATCGTTATAATTGCTTCCTTGCATCGTATAAGTTGCGGTATTGTTATCATCCATCTCACCATAGCTAATTCTCAATCATCTTTCTATTTCAATAATGCCTTGCCATTTTCTGTGAGCATATATTTCTGTTTCGGATGTTTCGGATTTTCAGGATATAGTTGTTCAACATAGCCTTCTTTCATTGCAGGATATAGATATTTATCAAGGAAATAAGTCTTATCTTTCAACTTTATACATTCCATTATCTCCTTGGCGGACATCATGTTATCTCTTATTACAGTAATTACTTTCATTAACTGTGGGGTAACTGTGGGGTAACTATAAGCATATTCTAATGGTTGTGTATGGAAAATGAACTATTTTAATTATTATTTTTGAAAAGCTATTTCTGAAGGTGACTTTATATTGAACCCCTCATTTTTTCTTTATTATCATCCCCACATTTTCCCCTAAATCCTTGGAAGTTACGAGGAAAAATCGTATCTTTGCCAACGAATAGCAATATTGCGTCCACGACCTTATAAAGCGTAAGCAGATGGCAAATAACATAGAAAATCAAGATAAAAGCAAACCGGTCGCAAATTGCGACCAGTACATTTGCAAACTTATTTTTTTCTCATTCATATCAAGTATTTTTCACTTAAACATTTGGATATTAAAGAGAAAAATCGTATCTTTGCGGCATCATTTAAAATAACATTAAAAGGAAAGCAATATGGATGTAGCTATAAATAATATAAAAACAACTATAACTGTTCCGCAAGTTGACTTCAACTTATTAAAGGAACTGGCAAAAAAGTTTGGCTGGGTTATTCAAACCGAAAAGAAAAGTGGTATTGAAGAAGCCCTAGAAGATGTTAAAGCAGGCAGAGTATATCATGCAAAAGATGCTCACGACTTAATCAAACAGTGCTTAGAATGAAATACTCTATTAACTTTACAAACAGATTTAAAAAGTCTCTGCGAAAAGGAGTGAAACGTGGGCTAGACCCTACTCTCATAGAAAAAGCTGTAGAGAAATTAGCTAATGAGGGTAAACTACCGCCATCATATAAATCGCATAAACTTCATGGAAACCTAGAAGGTATATGGGAATGTCACATAACCCCAGATTGGTTGATGCTGTGGGAACAAAACGACGAAAAATTAACTTTGCTGTTTCTCAACAATGGAACCCATAGCGATTTGTTTTGACTATAATGTAAATTCATATACAAACATTGTATTATAATTAATCTAACAGCCATTGTTCGACAAGCACACGGAGGCAGAGTGTATGGATATATTTGATTGTTGGATTTATATAGTGAAGAATATGAACATGTTTGAACAGATGCCATTCAGCGAGAAGTATCCAGTCTTCCGCAAGTTGGCAGAAATAGGCGACCTCCGCAAGCTCTCCCGAGAGGAACTAGAGCTGTATGACGAGGACATCAAGAATATGCGTGATATATATGCCACCAGAAAGTTTGATGAGAAGAAAGGGATAGAAATAGGTATGGCGAAAGGTATGGAAAAAGAAAAGATAGCCACAGCTCGCCGCCTTCTGTCAATGGGCCTTTCTGATGAGCAAGTATCAACAGCCACCGAACTTCCACTGGAGGAAATCCAGAAATTGAAGGAATAAGTAGAGGCTAGCTGGACTTTCGCAAGTTTTGCCCCACACGCCCTGAAGGGGCAGAAGCCCCTAGCCCAGGGCATCGCCCTGGGTAATCATGGACGCAAACCTGTCGCCCTGTAAGGGCAAAAGCTTCAAAGAATCAAATATTTACGAAGCTTTTGCCCTTACAGGGCGCCTTGCTGTTTGCTATTATACCCAGGGCGATGCCCTGGGCTAGGAGCTTTTGGGCCTTCAGCCCGTTCTTGAACCGCATGCTAAACTTGAGTCAACTTATAGTTGAAAATTCAGTAACATCAACCGCCTTATTCAAGTACTTCATTCTGCAACTTCAACCACTTCATTCAGCAACATCAAGTGCTTTATTCAGCCAACGAAATTGCCTCTTCCACCCAGCGAAGTCGAATCCATCACCCAACGAAGTCGTATCTTTAACCCAGCGAAGTCGTATCCGTCACCCAGTGAAGTCGTATCCGTCACCTCAATGAAACGTATGAACTTGTGCAATGACGTGCATGATTCCATCTGCTTACTCCCAAATCCGAATTCTTTAAAAGAAAATTTTTTTCTCCAAATTAATGCCACATCTGCCACCTCGCACCTTAACCCACTGATTATAAACGAATAACGGGTGGCAATAAGGGGTGTTTTTATTGTCACCTTATTGCCACCTGTTACCACGCCCCAAACCACCTATAAACGATCTGATAAGATACTTTTTCAAACGAGGCTCTTTTGATGGGAACCAGGATGCTTCTGAAATTACGTCCCGACGTATCTATTGCTACGTCGGGACGCATTTTTTGCTGCATCGGGACGTAGCAAATGCTGCATCGGGACGCAATTTTCATTTCCTCAGTTGACTATGATTCCTCCTCTTTCCAGCCATTTTGCAAAGAAGCGGTCGCAGAAATACTCTGCGCCCTTATAGCCATATACCACAAAAGGATTGTTCAATCTTGCCATATCTTGTTATCATTCATTATACAAACGTTCATTGCGCTTTTTACGCAACGCAAATTACGCAATAAAAAACGAGACCGCCAAATGTTTTCTAGTTTTTTAATAATAATTATCTTCTAAAGCCGCCTCTGATGTACAGACATCGGAATAAGCAAAAATACTTCACACTGCACTCTACGGAAAGGTAAAGGCTGAAACTGCTAGCCCAGGGCATAAAAAATCTGTGTAAATCTGTGAAATCCGTGGGACATAAAAACTCCCAAAGATTTCACAGATTCACACAGATTCATTATCTTTAACCCAAGTTTTACATAAACGAAATTTTTTTTTAAGCTATTTGGTGGCAAAGAAAATGCAAACGAGCGCAAAGAAAGCTTGCTTTCAATTTTCCGAGTGCAGCTTTTCTTATGCAAAGAGACGATTTTTCCTCGTAACTTCCAAGGTTTTAGGGAAAGAATACTTGAAAAGAGGGAGGAGAAAAAGAAAATAGGCGGCTCCCGGAATTGAGAGCCGCCTATTAATTTTAAGTTTATTTGATGAAGCAAATGCTTACTTCTTTGTCATCTCACACTTTGCTGTTCCTTCTGCCCAATTAACCACAAGCTTAATGTCGTAAGTACCAGCTGCTACAACGATGTTTGGACCATTCTGTGTAGTGAGGTTATCTAATTCTCCACCCCAACTGAGAGACCAATCGTTTGTGTGACGGAACTTCATTTCGCCATTACTCAATGTGACGTCCTTAAGTTCCCAGCAGCGCTCTTCCGGTTTGTATGTCATATTCGTATCGCCATCCCAACCTTTAGGAGTTGCGTTGCCAATGATACCAATAGTAAATGGAGTCAGTGTGTAAGTCTTCGCAGACAAGTCAACATCTACCTGATAGAAACCAGCTTCTTCTGCTATCACGATGTTTCCTGCATCAGGAGCTGTATCAAAGTCAGCACCATAGTTGGTACCATCCCAGTTTGGCTGAGAACAGAACTTGAAACCATTCTGGTTCAGGTACATATAACCTTTAAAGTTAACACCATCCTCACTATTGAGGACGTCAATCTGCTTCCATCCATTAGCATCGCCTGCCATATAGAGGATAGGCTTGCCTACAGAGTAAGACAGGTTGTTCATGTCGAGAGTTACAATCCATGTACCAGTACCTACGATAACCATTGACTGTGGAGTACCCCAGCTGTCGCCAGTATAATAGATTGTACCAGAAGCATCTTCGCTACCGTCTTTCTCGCAACCCAAGACACCTGTGTTGATAACATCCCAGTTGCCGGTTTCATCCCACTTGCTACCTTCGTAGAACTTAAAATAGTTCTTATCTTTCTCTGTGGTGACCTTGAGCTGGTAAACACCATCAGACACTTTGTTCATCCATACAGGTTTTGTTGGCTTCCATCCATTGCCATTAACTTCACCGAGCATGTAGTAACCTTTCTCATCAATAGCAGGAGTTGGGGATGGCTTAAGTTTGGCTGTAGTCGTACCTACGGTATTGATGGCAACGGCATCACCTGATGCCAAGTTGACAGAAACCTTAGACTCAACGTTGATGTCACGAGCAACGCTTGCGCGTGATTTGTTCTGGCTGCAGAGAATCTTCTCCAATTCTGTTGCGTCTACCTGAATGCTGTTACCGTTGATTTCGCCTTTAATGGCTTCGCCATTTACTTTCAAGTCTTTGAGTGTGAAACCTGTAACATCTGCATCTGATGAATTGACTGTGACGAGATTGATAATACCGTCATCGTCTGGCAAGCTACTTTCAGCTTCAGTACCTGCTGCGAAAGTAATTCCGTATTTGGCAGCTGAGGCCTCCTGTGGATTGGTCTGAGGATTAGCCCAATCATCGTAGTCGCCGTTGCAGCTGGCAAGTGTTACACTTGCCAAGACTGCTAAGCTATATAATAATGTTTTTTTCATTGTGCTTTGGTCTTAATTATTTAACTTCTGCTGTGTAATTATCAAAGTCGATATACAACTTCTGTCCAACTTGGGTAGTTACAGAGTAATCTGCGCCCTCAGTCTCAGCCCAGCTGTTTACGATATCATATCTACGCCAGAAGACGTTGCCCTTGTAAAGAGTGAACTCTGTACGATACCAATCTAATTTTCCTACCTTGACAGCTGCGCGAAGCTCTGCGCTGGCAGTGAATGCTGGAGAAACCCATTTGCCATTCTTATCTGCTGGAGCTGTCAGAGCATAAGCGTCATCAAATGCCCAAGTACCAGACATCTCGACACTACCACCTAAGATGTAAACCTTTGTTGGGTAAACAGTCAGTGTCCAGTCAATATTCTTCTTGTCTTCTGTAATCTTACCCTTGAAGTAAAGAGTGTACCAACCTGCGTTTGCTACCTTGATTCTATGCTCTTCACCTTCTGAGATACCGGCGTTGGCCTCATCGTTGATTTCCTTGATACGGTTGTAACCGCGGTCGTCATTGTTCTCGGTACCCCACTTGAACTCACCACCAGCTGGCAAGTAGATTATACCATAGTAGTTACCTTCCAAACCAAAGACCTTAGGAATTGGTTTCCAACTCTTCCATGGATCCTGAATAGAACTACCAATCAAGTAGAGGTTGTCAGTGAACTTAGCATCAGGAGCCTCATAAGTAGCCTTCACAGAACGCAAGGTGATGGTATTTGAGAATGTCTCGCCCAAACTTGTATCAGTAGCGTCTCCAATCACAGCACGCAAGCGAATGTAAACAGGCATTTCTGCAGGAACACTTGTATCTGGATTTGCAGCCTGGAAGAGAGCTACTATAGCGTTGTTTATTTCAGTTGCATTAACTTGCATATCGGCAGTTCTATAGAATGTCGCTAACTCTGTGTGAGTAGCAGTACCATCGCTGACGAATGCAGGATCGATAGATACCTGTACGTAATATCTCATAGAGTAAGGTACTCCACCATAGTTTGGCTGAGAACATGTCAATCTTAAACTTTTTGCACTGATGAGATCGTAAGTATTGTTTTCTGCTACGGCAGGAGTGTTCAATACAAATCCATCTGCAACATGACTCAAGTCCAATGTAGGGTTGCTGTCTCTGTCATCATCGCATGATGTAAAGAGCAAAGGGAGTACCAATGCTGGCAACAACATGAATTTGAATATCTTTTTCATAATTCTTTCTTTTTTAATTTAATCTGTTAACCTAACAATTAGTATTTTGGGTTCTGTGTCATGTTAGGGTTGTTCTTAGTCTCATTACCTGGGATAGGGTAGATATCGAAATGTGATTCAATACCTGCACCATTAGGTACACCACCCTTGAAACTCCAGAGATACGCTGAACCACTGAACAAGCCAAAGCGAACCAAGTCTGAACGACGGCGGCCTTCCAAATAGAACTCGCGGCACCATTCATCTATAAGGGTCTGATTATCTACTGATGTAGCTTCTGTCCCACGATGAGCACGGTCCTGAACTAACTTGATGTCAGCCAAACCTTCCTGACTGCCGTTGAGACGGAACTTAGCTTCTGCTCGGGTCAGATAGATTTCTGCCAGGCGGAACAATGGGATGTCGGTGTCTGAAAAGTTCTGGTCATGCTGTGCTGTACCATCTGCGTGGAAATTGCTCCACTTTACGATAGCCGCACCGTTCAGAGGGTCTGTGATAGCTTCACCTGGATTGAGTGTACGAACTTTTCCACTTTCGCAGCCACCTACACCCATGTATAACAAAGCTCGGTCGTCTTTTGCCTTTGCTATAACAGCGTCTGTGCCGTAGCCTTTCTCATTATCTTTTGCGATAATCTGATCCTTTGTTGCATTAGCTAAAACATCATCTGTCGTTGCCATAGGAATATCCCCGTTAGGGAAGAACTTCTTAACCAAGTCTTCGCGTGCAAAGATACATTTCCAAGGGTCAGCGGTACTTGCTGATGGCATGCCAGCTTTGGTGCAGGCTGCTACGAGATAAGTAGAACCGCCATACTGGCGAGTCTTCAAACCATCCTGACGAACAGCAAAGATGATTTCCTTCATAGCCTCTGGATTGCAATCATTGTCGCCCATGAACAACTGCTGGTAACCGCTGTAGCCATTCTTTGGTTTGCGAGAAAGGTCATATTTGCCGCTATTGATAATCTTGTCGCAATAATCGATAGCCTTCTGGTAGTCCTTAACCTGACCATCTGTATAAACAGCTGAGTTAAGTGCCAAACGAGCATGGAGGGCATAAGCTGCACCACGGTCGGCACGTCCGAAATTCTCACTGTTATTATAAGCACCCACCTCTGCCATCATAGGCTCGATGGTAGTCAACTCGTTGTCAAGCCACTCGTAGAGATCCTTGCCGCTCTTCTCGATAGGGAGATTGCTGTCGAAGGTTTCCTTGAAAGGAGCCTTGCGATACAGGTCGAGGAAATAATAGTAGTTCAGTGCACGGAGGAAGCGGACTTCTGCAATCTTATCTTCGCTCATCTTACCTGTCTGCTCGGAAATAAACTGGTTGTACAGGGTGATGTCGAAAATTAATCGCTGGTATGCCCAGTTTACTCGTGCATTACTCTTATCCCAGTTCATGTTGGTAATAGCGGCAATACCTTCATTGTCTTGCCATGCCCACAAAATTTCGTCTGTCATTAATTCTTGCAAGTTGAAGACGGTACGGATAAATCCGCTCTCACCCTCGTCTCCACTCAAGTCTGCTGAACCAGCAGGACCTTTCTGACCTGTAAGACCGAGGGTTGCATACTGTTTAGCCAAGAGGCCCTCCGCAGTATATGTTGGGGAAGACTGTGGATCAATGGACTTGATATTCAGTTCGTCTGCGCATGAGACAAAGCCCATGCACAACATACTTGCCATTGCAGTCGTTATAAATAGTTTTTTCATAATTGTCTCCTTTTTTATTTTTAGATGTTAAGATTCAAACCAAGCTGGAAGCTTATTGGACGTGGGTAAGGATTACTGTCGATACCACTGCTTACCTCAGGGTCAATACCCTTATACTTGGAAATGATGAATGGGTTCTGAACTGTGAAGAAAATTCGACCACTGCAAATCTTCTCAGCACCAGCCTTAATCAATGCAGGGAAGCTATATCCCAATGTCATGTTTGTACACTTCAAGTAAGAAGCATTGCGTACGAAGTAGTCACTGGTGTTGGTTGCTTTTGAGGTTTTACCCCAGAAACCAAGATCAACAGCTTCTGCTGTAGTATTTCTGAAGATGTTGTCTTTATTGAGGTCGGCTAAAACTGCCTTCTCGTTCAAGAAATCGTAGTAAACATAGTTGCCGATAGAGGCATGGAATGCTGCACTGAAGTCCCAGTTCTTATAGATGAACTTGGTGGTGAGACCCATGATTACGTCAGGAGCAGGGCTCTTGTAGCAATAGCGGTCGTCATCATCGATTGTACCATTTCCGTCGCGGTCAACATACAGACCCTCGATAGGTTTGCCGTTTTCATCATAAACCTGCTGGAAAACATAGAATGATTTGATAGGCTGGCCAACCTTGTTTACCTGAATCTTGGTGTTGTTACCACGAGATACTTTATCTCCAGTCCATACCCAGTCTTGCAAACCTGCATCCAATTGTGTGATTTCGTTGTGGTTCCATCCTACGTTGTAGGTTACATCCCATATGAAGTCCTTTGTAACAATAGGCTTGACATCGAATGCCAATTCAACACCATAGTTTTCCAAAGAACCAATATTCTTCAGAAGCTGGTCGCCAAAGTTAGTACCACCGGCGATGGCAATTGTTGACAGAAGGTCGGTAGTCTTACGATAGTAACCATCCACATTCATACCGAAACGACCATTGAGAGCGGTGAAGTCTAAACCAGCATTGTAGGTTGTTGTCTTTTCCCAAGTCAATTCAGGATTGTATGCTGATGGACGCATGGTTATATAATATTTGTCACCAAATGGATACTGTGCATAAGTATCGCTGACTGTATATACAGGAGTATAGTAGAAGTCTGGAATACCATTCTGCTGACCAGTCATACCCCAACCCAAGCGGAGCTTCAACTCATCAAGCCATTTTGCGTCCTTCAAGAAAGGTTCGTTGTTAATCTTCCAAGCAAAGGCTGCAGCAGGGAAGTAACCCCACTTCTTGCCTTTTTTGAAACGAGAAGAACCATCGGCACGGAATGTTGCTGTAAGCAAATAGCGATCTAACAAGTTGTAATTAAAACGTCCAAAGTAAGACACCAATGAGTTGTGAGCCTTCCACATGGTGTTCTTCTGATACGTTGGACTATATATATAGTTCATTTTACCATCTGCTTCAACGAACTGAGGATTGTTGTCTCTCAAGTACTCATCAATACCACTTCCGTAGTTATAGCCTGTTCTGTGGTAGTGGCTCTGCTCTGCACCTGCCATGATGTCGATATCATGAACACCGAACTTGTGTGCATATTCAGCAAAAGCTTTTCCTTCGATGCTATATTTGTATTGATGGTCAGTGCCATAATATCCAAAATAGTTGTTAGAGAAGGAATACTTGGAAATGTCTTCATTCTGCTTACCATCTGTATACTGGGCACCGATGGCAGCATGCAAATGCAAGTCTTCGAAGCCATGAATCTTGTAGTCTACCTCAAGGTTTCCTGAAATATCATTAGACTTTGCTATACACTTGTAGTTGTCGAGAACTGCAACTGGGTTCTGTGTAACTTGAGAGGCAGCCATCTTCTTCCAATCAGGATCGCTAATCTGGTCGCTCTTGTTCTGCAAGTACTGGAAATATCCACCAACGTATTTGTAGTCTTCACCATTTCCATATACAGGCTGTGTAGGATCCATTGACAATGCATTACCGATAGCATCACCAACTTTTGCATAGCGGTCCTTCTCGAACATATACTTTGCTGTGAAGTTGAAGTTCAAGTGCTTATCGAGGAAAGAAGGAGCAACATTGACAGATGTATTGAAACGCTTCATCCATGTTGTCTTGACAATACCATTGTTGTCTTCGAAACCTAAGCTGACGCGATAAGGCATATTCTTCAGACCACCCTGAATACTAATGTTGTGATTAGTAGAAACAGAGGTGCGGAAAATCTCATTCTGCCAGTCTGTATCGTAACTGCCTAATGTGCTTGTGTCGATACCAAGAGAGGTAAGAGCCTGCTTGTACTCGCTGGCATTCATCACATCATATTTCTTCTGGATGGTTGACAGTGTTACGTTGCCATTATAAGTAACAGAAGGCTTCTGGCCAGAACGTCCCTTCTTGGTTGTAATGATGATGACACCATTAGAAGCACGGGAACCGTAAATAGCTGTAGCAGAAGCATCTTTCAATACAGTGAAGCTCTCGATATCGTTAGGGTTAATCATGGCTAAGACGTTACTCATACCCTTGTTGGTATTGTTGTCAATAGCCAAACCATCGATTACGTAGAGAGGGTCATTAGAAGCACTCAGAGAAGCACCACCACGGATACGAATCTGTGCGCCAGAACCAGGCTGACCGCCACCAGTCTGTACGTCAACACCGGCAATCTTACCTACCAACATATCAGAGGCACTGCTTGTGATACCCTTTGACATCTCATCTGGCTTGATAGCTGTAACAGAACCAGTCAAGTCGTTCTTCTTAGCGCGACCATAACCAATGACAACGACCTCGTTCAAAGACTTCTGGTCGTCAACCAAGGTAATCATCATGTTAGATGTTGCTTTGATTGTTTTTGGTGTCATTCCAAGATAGGTGAAAGTAAGATTTGCACCTGGCGCTGCGTCAACTGAGAAGTTACCATCCATGTCGGTAATGCCCACTGCCTTACCGTTAACTGTAATGGTAGCACCCATGATAGGCTCACCGGAAGCATCCTTCACATGTCCCTTAATTGCATTACTCTGCGCAAAGGAACTCACCGTCAGAAGCAGACCGCTTGCAAGGGTCAATGCTCTGAGAGGCAATTTAATTTTTACCTGCTTCATCATTTGCTTGATTTTTAAGTTAATGTATAATATTAAATTATTTACTTTTTCATTCTTTTTGGCTTAAGTTGTCATCGTTCCTACTCTAAAATACCGCTCTGGCTCTTTTCGGGGTCTTTCTGGCATCTTGCTTATATTATATAAGGTAGGAATGGGGCGTTTGCCCATAAACTTGTCGTTTCTGTGTGCAAAATTAAGTTCTTTTCTCTTATGTTGTACTATTTTTATGTTAATTCCGTTATTTATTTTGTGCAAACGTTTGCACAGAAATTACTTGATTTAAGTCAAGAACTTTGAACTGATATTAAGGATATTTCGTAATTTTGCAGCACAACTAATAGCAATGGGCGATAAAGAAACAATAACAATGAAAGATATAGCTCGCGACCTGGGCGTAAGTGTTGCCACGGTGAGCCGAGCATTGAAGGACAGTTCTCGTATCAGTACTGCCCAAAAGGAGCGTATTCAGAAATACGCGCGTGAACATAACTTCTTTCCTAATTTCCTGGGTGAAGCTTTAAGACATAATAAGGTGAAGCCGATGAAGGTGATTGGAGTTATTGTACCTCAGGTGGTACACTATTACTTCATGTCGGTGCTTTCGGGTATAGAGGAAGAGGCTAGAGCCAGAGGTTACCGTGTGATGGTGGCGCAGAGTAACGAGCGCTACGATAAGGAGGTGGCCATCTGTGAAGACTTCTATCAGAACAAGGTTTGTGGCATCATCGTTTCACAGGCGAAGGATACCAAGCAGTATGACCATTTCGAAAAACTGCTGCAGAATGGGGTGCCGCTCATCTTCTATGATAGAATATGTACGGGCGTGAACTGCTCGCGAGTGGTGGTAGATGACTATATGGGTGCCTTTACCGCCGTTACCCACATGATTGATACGGGCTGCAAGAAGATTGCCTTCTACGGCTCGCCGATGAATCTGGAAATCTCCAAGAACCGATATAACGGTTATCATGATGCGCTGGTAAAGCATGGTTTGACGGAGAACCCTGACTGGGTGAAGATCTGCGATGACCGCGCCAGTGCCGAAGCAATAACGCCGGATATTCTGATAGGGGAAGATCGTCCGGATGCGTTCTTCGCCATCAATGATGATACGGCAATCGGCATCCTCTATACCGCCAAGCGCATGGGATTCAAGGTGCCTGAAGAAATCAGCATCTGCGGATTCACCAATGGTGACCGTGCCAAGGCGTGCGACCCGATGCTTACTACGGTTGAGCAGCGAGGTGTAGCCGTAGGCGAGGAAGCTGCCAATATCCTGATTGGTCAGGTGGAAGGCTCCATCCCTAGAGATGATGTGGAGAAGAGAGTGGTGAGAACACGACTCGTGGTGAGAGGAACAACAAGATAAAAATATAAAAGCATAACAATATGAAACAAAAACCTGATTTAAGTTTCTGGAAGCTCTGGAACTTGAGCTTCGGATTTTTCGGAGTACAGATTGCCTACGCCCTACAGAGCGCCAACATCTCCCGAATCTTTGCAACGTTGGGTGCTGACCCACACAACTTGAGTTATTTCTGGATTCTCCCTCCTCTGATGGGAATCCTGGTTCAGCCTATCGTGGGCACGTTGAGCGATAAGACGTGGTGCCGCTTCGGTCGCCGCATCCCTTATCTCTTTGTGGGTGCTACGATTGCCGTCCTGGTGATGTGCCTGCTGCCGAACGCCGGTTCGCTCGGATTGACCGTGAGCGGTGCAATGCTCTTCGGACTGATAGCGCTGATGTTCCTCGATACGAGCATCAATATGGCGATGCAGCCGTTCAAGATGCTGGTAGGCGATATGGTAAATGAAAAACAGAAGGCAAAGGCTTACTCTATCCAGAGTTTCCTCTGCAATGCCGGTTCTGTAGCCGGATATATCTTCCCGTTCCTCTTTACCTTCCTCGGTATCAAGAATTATGCTGAGAAGGGTGTGGTTCCTGATTCTGTCATCTGGTCGTTCTATATCGGTGCGGCTATCCTGATTCTCTGTGTTATCTACACCACGATGAAGGTGAAGGAGTGGAATCCACAGCAGTATGCGGAGTATAATGAAGCGAAGAGTGAAGAGGGAGGAGTGAAGAATTCTAATGCTGAGGCTTCTGAAGACAAGGCCGGTTGGATTACTTTGCTCCGCAAGGCGCCATCTACCTTCTGGAAGGTGGGACTGGTTCAGTTCTTCTGCTGGGCTGGTTTCCTTTATCTCTGGAATTATTCTACGGGAGCCATCGCTGAAACCGTATGGAATACTACCGACCCTGCTTCTGAAGCATTTCAGGAGGCAGGCAACTGGGTGGGCATTCTCTTTGCCGTACAGGCGGTAGGTAGTGTTATCTGGGCTGTCGTTCTCCCTCAGTTTAAGAATACGAAGGTGGCATACGCTGTCAGCTTGATTATTGGTGGCGTGGGCTTTGCTCTCATTCCATTCCTGCATGATCAGTACTTGCAGTTTATCCCATTCCTGATGATTGGTGCCGGTTGGGCAGCCATGCTGGCTATGCCTTTCACCTTTGTTACCAATGCTTTGCAGGGATATGGTCATATGGGTGCTTACCTGGGTTTGTTTAATGGAACCATCTGTATCCCTCAGATTGTGGCTGCCATCTGCGGTGGAACTGTCCTGAGTCTGGTGGGTTCTCATCAGAGCGATATGATGATTGTGGCAGGTATTCTGCTGATTGCAGGTGCACTGTCTGTAAGCATCATCAAGGATAAGAAATAGGTGTAAGTAACAGAGTGAACGATTAATTGATTGTTTCTACGGAGTGGAAAATGTGCAAACGTTTGCAAGGTTTGTGTGAGAAAAAATGCAAATTTCTGATACGTTTTTCATACGTTTTTCTTACCTTTGTAGCAGCAAATATAAATTATAACATTTTCAAGAGCCTTTAAGAGTCTTATGACAGTACAGTTTAATATTGAGTATAAAGCAATGTTCGGCGAACAGATCGTCGTAAACATTCAGACGGAGGAAGGTGAACTGAAACTTCCTCTCGAGACAACAGATGGTGAAAGATGGGCATGCGACTGGGGTGTTGAATCACCAGAGAAATCGTATACCTATTATTATAGTGTAGAACGTGAAGGAAGAGCAGTCAAGACCGAATGGCTTATGATTAAGCATCAGCTCGATGTAAATGCCAGGAAGGCTGCGGTTTATACCCTTTACGATCATTGGAAGGCTATGCCTGAGGATGCTTTCCTCTACAGCAGCGCCTTTACCGATTGTATCAATCATCAGGCTCCACAGGAGATGAAGCCGGAAACGGGCAGCAAGATTGTGCGTCTGATAGTCCGTGCTCCTCAGCTTCGTGATGGTGAGCGTCTGGGTGTATTGGGTGCAGATAAAGCATTGGGCGCTTGGGATGTGCAGAAGATTCTTCCGATGACTCAGCATACCTATAATGAATGGGTGGCTGATATTGATGCGGCTCATCTTGAGGGCAGTCATCTGGAGTTTAAGTTCGTAGCTTTCAGAAATACGAAGAACGATCTTCTCTGGGAAGCCAGCATGAACAGAACCGTGGATTTGCCGGAGATGAAGGCAGGTGAGTTGGTATCTTATGAACTCGACCAGGCTTTCTTCGCTCTGTATAACCGCAAACTTGCCGGAACGCTGGTGCCAGTGTTCTCATTGCGTACCAGGAAGAGTGCCGGTATCGGTGACTTCGGTGATCTGAAGGCCATGATTGATTTTGTGGCTTCTACCGGTCAGAAGGTGCTCCAGCTCCTTCCTATCAATGATACCACCATCACTCATACATGGACCGACAGTTATCCATATAGCTGCATCAGCGTCTTCGCCATTCATCCGCAGTATGCCAACCTTCATGCTCTTCCTGAGTTGAAGGATGCAAAGGCTCGTGCTGAGGCTGAGAAGACACGTGCTGAGTTGAACGCACTGGATAAGATAGACTACGAAAAGGTAAATGATTTCAAGATAAATTACTTGCGCCAAATCTTCAATCAGGAAGGTGAAAAGATGATGAAGACAGCCGAATACAAGGCTTTCTTCCAGGATACTAAACAGTGGTTGGTTCCTTACGTCCAGTATTCATACCTGCGTGATAAGAATGGTACGGCTGATTTCAACCAGTGGCCAGATCATCAGGTATGGGATGAGGCTGAACGCAAGGCACTTACCGACCCTAAGACTGCAGCTTACAAGAACGTGGCGTTCTTCTATTTCGTACAGTTCGTACTGGACCGCCAGATGCAGGAGGCTCACGAGCATGCCAAGGCTAAGGGCGTTATTTTGAAGGGTGATATTCCAATCGGCGTAAACCGCAATGGTTGCGATGTATGGATGGAACCAAAATACTTCAACCTCAATGGTCAGGCGGGTGCTCCACCTGATGACTTCTCTGCCAACGGTCAGAACTGGGGATTCCCTACCTATAACTGGTTTGAGATGCTGAAGGATGGCTGCCAGTGGTGGAACCGCCGTTTCCAGAACATGGCAAGATATTTTGATGCTTACCGCATCGACCACGTATTGGGCTTCTTCCGTATCTGGGAGATTCCGGTAAGCAGCGTGCATGGTCTGCTCGGACAGTTTGCACCTGCGCTCGCCATGAGCCGTGAAGAGATAGAAAGCTATGGCTTGCACTTCCAGGATGACCGTTTTACCCGTCCGTTCATTACCGATTGGGTATTGGACCGTGTGTTCCATGAGCGTGCCGGCGAGGTAAAGGAGAAGTATCTCGACCGTCTGGATGACGAGCGTTATCAGATGAAGCCTGAGGTAGATACCCAGCGCAAGGTAGAGGCTCTCTTTGCTGATGCAACAGATGAGAAGGAACTTTGGCTGCGTGATGGCTTGTATGCCCTGATCAGCGATGTACTCTTCGTACGTGATCATACCAACCCTGGCGTCTTCCATCCACGTATCTCAGCCCAGCTTGACTTTATCTACGAGTCGCTCTATGATAATGACAAGGCTGCGTTCAACCGCCTTTACAACGACTATTTCTATCGCCGCAACAACCAGTTCTGGTATCAGGAGGCGATGAAGAAGTTGCCTAAGCTGGTTCAGGCTACCCGCATGCTGGTTTGTGCAGAAGACCTTGGTATGGTGCCTGATTGTGTGCCATGGGTGATGGATGAACTGAAGATATTGAGTCTGGAACTCCAGAGCATGCCAAAGGATCCATCGGTTAAGTTCGGACATCTGAGCCGTAACCCATACCGCTCGGTATGTACTATTTCGAGCCACGATATGCCTACTCTGCGCATGTGGTGGGATGAGAATATCCAGCGTACCCAGGAGTATTACAATACGATGCTCTACCGTCAGGGACCTGCTCCTCATCCGCTCCCAGGCTGGTTGGCAAGCGATATCATCAGCCGCCATCTCACCTCTCCATCCATGCTCTGTATATTGAGCATCCAGGACTGGTTGGCTACCGATGAGGCTCTCCGTCTGCCAGATGCCAATGCCGAGCGTATCAATATCCCGGCTAACCCTAAGCATTACTGGCGTTACCGCATGCACCTCAACATAGAGGATCTGGCTGCTGACAAGCGTTTCGTGCAGAATATCACAGAGATGATTTCGCAGTCTGGAAGAGTCTAACTAACATGATTATATATACAGTGCAAACGTTTGCACACTCATTTGCAGAAAAATACCCTCCCAAATGTGGAGGGTATTTTTGTTTTTTGTATCTTTGCACTATCTTAAGAATAAACAGATAATGATTGAGATAAACTAACGAAGATTCAAAAACAAGAATAAACAACGACTGAACAGTATGAAAAAACTGAATGTATTAGTGATGGGCCTCTTGCTTCCTATGTTGGCAGCAGCCCAGACCGTAAAGTCGCCTAACGGCAATGTCTCGGTAACTTTCTCTTTGACCGAAAAGGGACAGCCTACCTATGAGATGAGCTATAAGGGAAAGACTGTATGCAAGCCATCCCACTTAGGATTGGAGCTGGCGAAGGATAAGCATGCCTCTAAGGGTATGGAGGAAACCAGCCTGATGGATGGTTTTACTGAAACTGGCAGCAAGACATCGACTTTCGATGAAACCTGGAAGCCGGTATGGGGCGAGACCGCTACCATCCGCAACCATTACAACGAGATGGAGGTAAACCTGAACCAGGCTGCTTCTAAGCGTAACATCACCATCCGTTTCCGTGTATATGATTATGGTATGGGTTTGCGCTATGAGTTCCCACAGCAGGAGAGTCTGAATTATTTCGTCATCCAGGAGGAGCATACCCAGTTTGCCATGTCAGGCAATCATACTGCCTATTGGATTCCTGGTGATTATGATACACAGGAGTTTGATTACAACATTACTCCATTGACAGGCATCCGCCCAATTATTGCGAAAAACCGTGAAGCTTACAAGAGCAATTCGTCTACCACCGTCTTCTCTGATACCGGTGTTCAGACCTCTCTCCAGATGAAGACCAAGGACGGGCTCTACATCAACATCCATGAGGCTGCCTGCCTGGATTATCCTACCATGCACCTCAATCTGGATGAGAAAACATTGACTTTCGAGTCTTGGCTTACTCCAGATGCCGTAGGCAGAAAGGGATTCATCCAGACTCCATTCAATACCCCTTGGCGTACCGTAATGGTAAGTGATGATGCACGTGATATGCTTTCATGCAAGTTGACATTGAACCTTAACGAGCCTTGCAAGATTAAGGATACATCCTGGATTCATCCTACCAAGTACTGCGGTGTATGGTGGAACATGATTGTGGGTACCAAGACCTGGAGCTATACCAACGATCTGCCATCTGTGCGTCTCGGTGTAACTGATTACAGCAAGTGCAAGCCTAACGGTACTCATGGTGCAACCAACGAGGAAGTGAAGCGCTACATCGACTTTGCAGCCAAGAACGGTTTGCAGGAAGTATTGGTAGAAGGCTGGAACGAAGGTTGGGAAGACTGGTTCGGTCATCAGAAACTCGATGTTTTCGACTTCGTGACTCCATATCCTGACTTCGATATCAAGATGCTCAACGAATATGCTCACTCTAAGGGCGTGAAACTGATGATGCACCACGAGACTTCTTCTGCAGCTCTCAACTACGAGCGCCACCTGGAAGATGCCTTCAACCTGATGAACAAATATGGTTATGATGCCGTGAAGACCGGTTATGTAGGTGATATCATCCCAAGAGGTGAGTATCACTATAGCCAGTTGATGAACAATCACTACCAGCGTGTGGTTGAAACTGCAGCCAAGCATCATATCATGGTAAATGCCCACGAGGCAACCCGTCCTACAGGTATCTGCCGCACCTGGCCTAACCTGGTGGGTAACGAGAGTGCACGTGGTACAGAGTATGAGGCATTTGGTGGCAACAAGTCTTATCATACCGTAATGTTGCCATTCTCCCGTCTGCAGGGTGGTCCGATGGATTATACTCCTGGTATCTTTGAGACCAAGCTTTCTGAGTGGAGCAACAATAAGAGTTATGTTCATACCACTCTCTGTGGTCAGCTTTCTCTCTATCTCGTAATGTACAGTCCTTTGCAGATGGCTGCCGATCTTCCTGAGCATTATGAGAAGTACGATGATGCCTTCCAGTTCATCCGCGACGTAGCTTGCGACTGGGATGACTCCAAGTATCTGGAGGCAGAGCCAGCTAAGTATATCACCGTAGCCCGCAAGGCTAAGGGAACCGACAACTGGTTTGTAGGCGGTAAGACTGATGCAGCCCGCACAGCCGTAGTAAAACTCGACTTCCTGGATAAGGGCAAGAAGTATGCTTGCGCTATCTATCAGGACGGCAAGAATGCCGACTACGAGAAGAACCCTAAATCTTATCAGATCATCCACAAGACTGTGAAGAAGGGTGATGTTTTGAAGATTAATGAAGCACGTGGTGGTGGTTTCGCCATCTCATTGCTCGCTAAATAAGCCTATAATTTCCGTATTTCCGTCCAACTGTCCGGTTGGTCGGAAATACGCCAAAAATGAGCGTAGATAATTTGTCACAGTTTTCTTCGCTCAGTTCGCTTTAATGTCCTGTATAACAATAACTTAACAATATGAATATCCAAAAACTAATAATTGCAGCATTGACAGCAACCATTTTACCAACTTCATTGAATGCACAGCAGACATTCAATGAGATGATGTATTCCAAGGAGAAAACCATGTTTATCCTGAATGCTCCAACAGCCCAAAAGTCTTCTGTAACCCTCCGACTTTATAAGCAAGGACAGGGAGGAAAGGCTTATAAAACGCTGAAAATGAAGAAGTTGGGCGATGAACGCTGGGAGGCTACCGTAAAGGGCGACCTCAAGGGAAAGTTCTATACCTTTGATATTGGCAAGGGTGAAACACCAGGTACATTTGCCAAAGCAGTAGGTGTGAACGGAAACCGTGGCGCCATCGTAGATTTGTATGATACCGATCCATCTGGATGGGATCAGGACGTGCGTCCTGCCCTGAAATCGCCAGCCGATCTCGTTGTCTACGAGCTTCACGTGCGTGATTTCTCCATTTCTCCTACATCCGGCTTGAAATATAAGGGTAAATATCTCGCCCTCACCGAGCCTAAGGCCATCGAATATCTCAAGAATCTGGGCATCAACGCCATCCACTTCCAGCCTGTATTCGATTTCGCTTCTATAGATGAGACCCGACTCGACAAACCACAGTTCAACTGGGGTTATGATCCGAAGAACTATAATGTGCCGGAAGGCAGTTACGCTACCGACCCTTATTCTCCAGCAACCCGCATCAAGGAGTTTAAGGAGATGGTGATGGCGCTGCATAAGGCAGGCATCCGAGTGATTTTCGATGCCGTATATAACCATACTTTCGATATCAACGGCAGCAATTTCCAGCGTACCTATCCTGATTATTATTATCGCAAGACCAAGGATGGAAAGTATTCTGACGGTTCAGGCTGTGGCAACGAGACTGCTTCAGAGAAGCCTCTCATGCGCCAGTTTATGCTGGAGAGCGTGAAATATTGGATAGACGAATATCATATCGATGGTTTCCGTTTCGACCTGATGGGCGTTCATGACATTGAAACCATGCAGGCTATCCGTGAGATGGTAAACCGCATCGATCCTAGCATCTATATTTATGGTGAGGGATGGAGTGCAGGCAGTTGTGCTTATCCTACCGAGAAACTGGCGGTGAAGGCGAATACCCAGCAGCTCAAGGGCATCGGTGCTTTCAGCGATGATATGCGCGATGCGCTCCGAGGTCCTTTCTCTGATGACCATCAGGGTGCGCTCCTGGCTGGTCTTACAGGTCAGGAGGAGAGTCTGAAGTTTGGTATCGTGGGTGGCATTGCTCATCCGCAGGTGGATATGACAAAGGTGAACTATGACAAGAAGCCTTGGACCAACAATCCTACCGAGCAGATCAGTTATGTAAGCTGCCACGACGATATGTGTCTGGTAGACCGTCTGAAGGCAAGCATCGCATCTCTTACCGACAAGAATATCCCTGAAGCAATACGTACTGCCGAGTTGCTCCGCATCGATAAGCTTGCGCAGACCTGCGTCTTCACTTCCCAGGGTGTTCCTTTCATCCTTGCCGGCGAAGAGATGCTCCGCGACAAAAAGGGAGTACACAATAGCTATAATTCTCCTGACAGCATCAACCAGTTTACCTGGACCAATCTGCAGAAGTATCCGCAGGCGTTTGCTTATTACAAGAGTCTCATCCAGCTCCGCAAGAATCATCCGGCATTCCGTCTTTCTACAGGCGATAAGGTGCGTCAGCATCTGGAGTTCCTGCCTAGTCAGGATGCCAATGGCAACAAGCAGACTTGCCTCGTAGGTTTCCAGCTCAAAAATCTGGAGGGCATTGATGCCTGGAAGAACATCATCGTGATCTATAACTTCAATAAGAAGGCAAAGAAGATGCAGATTCCTGAGGGTAATTATACCGTGGCTTGCTGCAATGGTATAATCAATGAGGAAGGCTTAGGCTTTGTTTCGGGAAAGGAAGCTGAGATTGCCCCTCAGTCAGCCTTGATTCTTTATCAGAAATAGTTTATATATATATAATAAGGTGTAATATGAAAAAGATAATAGCTTCTTTATTGCTTATGAGTAGTGCAATAAGTATGAATGCGGCGGTCAACGTGAACCGCATTGAACCTACCGACTGGTATGTGGGCATGAAAGATGCTTCGCTCCAGCTGATGGTGTATGGCAAGGATATCAAGAATGCCGATGTAACGGTAGACTATCCGGGTGTGAAGGTAGACAGCATCGCCCGCCTTGATTCTCCTAATTATCTCCTGGTTTATCTTAACCTCGATGGGGCAAAGGCTGGTGAGATGACCCTCAACTTCAAGCAGGGCAAACAGTCGAAGAAGGTAAAGTATGTGTTGAAGAACCGTGAGATGGCGGGCGACAAGCGCATCGGTTTCTCTAATGAAGATGTGCTCTATATGCTGATGCCAGACCGCTTCGCCAACGGCAATCTGAAGAATGATGCCTTTAAGACGATGCGTGATAAGACCTGCAACCGTGCAGAACCTAGTCTGCGACATGGTGGCGACCTGGAGGGAATCCGCCAGCACTTGGATTATTTTAACCAGTTGGGTGTAACCGCCCTGTGGTTTACCCCGGTTTTGGAGAACGACAGTCCAAGTAACGGCAAGAACAGCAGTTATCATGGTTATGCTACCACCAATTATTATCGTGTAGACCCACGTTTCGGAACCAATGCCGATTATAAGCAGCTGATAGATGAGGCTCACAAGAAAGGTTTGAAGATTGTGATGGATATGATTTTCAACCATTGCGGCTTCGAACATCCTTGGGTTGCCGATATGCCTTCAAAGGACTGGTTTAATAAACCAGAATGGCTGGCTCCTGAAAATCAGACTGCCGAGCATCAGAAGAACATCGGTACGGTGGATGGCGCTGCTAAGGTGAACGATAAGTATCTGCAGACCAGTTATAAGCTGACTCCGGTACTTGACCCATACGCCAGCAAGGTTGATCTCACTGAAACCGTAGATGGCTGGTTTGTTCCAACCATGCCTGACCTCAACCAGCGCAACCCACACGTTATCAAGTATCTGATTCAGAACAGCGAGTGGTGGATAGAGAGCGCTGGTATCGACGGCATCCGTATGGATACCTATCCTTATGCCGACCGCGATGCGATGGCACACTGGATGAAGGTGCTGGGCGAGGAGTATCCTCACTTCAATACCGTAGGCGAGACTTGGGTAACCGAGCCAGCCTATACTGCAGCATGGCAGAAGGACAGCAAACTTTCTGAGAAGAACAGCTATCTGCCAACCGTTATGGATTTCGCCTTCTTCGACCGCATCAATAGTGCAAAGAAAGAAGAGACCGATGACTGGTGGAACGGCATGAACCGTCTCTACAACGTGTTCTGCTACGACTATCTCTATCCTAATCCAAAGAGCGTAATGGCATTCATCGAGAATCATGATACCGACCGCTTCCTGGGTGAAGACAAGGATACCCTGGCTCTGAAGCAGGCGCTGTCATTGCTTCTTACCATCAACCGCACTCCTCAGCTCTATTATGGTACAGAGGTGCTGATGAATGGTACCAAGAGTGTAACCGATGGCAATGTACGCAAGGACTTCCCAGGCGGTTGGGCTGGTGATAAGCACAATGCCTTTACGGCAGAGGGTAGAACTCAGGCAGAGAACCTGATGTTCAACTGGCTCAGCAACCTGTTGCACTGGCGCCAGGGCAATGAAGTGATTACCAAGGGCAAGCAGACCCAGTTCTGTCCTCAGAAGGGTGTTTACGTAATTGCCCGCCAGTATAAGGGTAAGAATGTGATGACGGTGATCAACGGCAAGAACGAGGCAAACGAGCTGAATGTTTCCCGTTATGCAGAGATTATCGGTTCTCATGACAAGGCCACGGATGTTACAAACGGTCGCACCGTTCTTATCAACAAGAACGTAAAACTCCGTCCTCGCCAGAGCATGATTCTCGAGTTCTAAAACGCAAGTATATTCCTATATGAACGTTCCTAGAGTTGTAAATTTACACTTCTAGGAACGTTTTTTTCTTGATAAAAATTCTTTCGTTTCATTTTTTCTTCGTACTTTTGCAAGCAGAAGTTTAAAAACTTAATAAAAATGGATGAAGAAATAGGCAAATGGCTATTAGATATATCCAAGTATATAATTACTGCTTATATCTTATCGCAAATGTTTGGTAAAGATAATGATTCCTGGTGGTCATTTATTGGTGCAGTCTTATTGGCTGTTCTATTGTTTGCATTGGGATATTATTTAATTAAAAAAGGAAAAGATAAAAATAAGAAAGGGAAGTAAAATGAGTAATGGATTATTAGCAATGTATATTTTCCTTGCTGTGTTCGCAACAGGATTAGTTATTTATTCTAAAATGTCTGATAGAAAAAGACAGGAGAAATAAGTATGGATACAGGATTGTTTATTATGTATGGCTTTTTGGTGCTTTTGGCAGCAGGAATATTTATTTATGCCAAAATTGATGATCGCAAAGAACAGAAAAGAGCAAAAGAATAGTTAATGATTAGATACATTCTTTCTATAATAAGCATTCTCTTCATAACCTTGAGCAGTTGGGCGCAAGGTGGGCTGCCTAGTCGCTATAATGTAAGCTATCTCAATATGGCTGCAGGTATGCCGAATAATTTTGCTGATGATATCTTTCAGGACTCTTACGGCTTCGTATGGATCAGTACGCATGGTGGTGGACTGGTACGCTACGATGGCTTCAATTTCATGAACTTCGGTTTGGGGTCGGTAGGAATCAGTCTGCGAAGCAACAGTTGCCGTAATGTCTGCGAAGATCCGTTCAAGCGCCTTTGGGTGGCTTTCGAGGAAGGTCCGCAGGTGCTCGACCTCAATACCATGCAGCCTGTTGTTCCACCTTGTGAGAACAGCCAGGTAGAGGCACAACTCAACAAAGTATTCAAGAACCTTTGCACCCGAATATATTGTGATGCAAAGGGCAATATATGGATGCTTTCTTTCAACCAGCTTACCCGTTTTGGCTTTAACGAAAAGGGCGAGGTGAGCAGCGTCTTGTCCACATTCTATCCTTATAATGCTCCCGATCTTGGAATCTGTGATGTCTATCGCAGAGGAACGGTTGTATTATGCAACAATGGAGTGGTGAGCGAGTTTTCTGTGAAGAACAATCAGCTCGTAGCAAAGAATATCTCATCCCTGTTTCCTCCGCTCGAAGGTCGGTATGGGGGGGCGCTTATTTATTATCATGGTAAGATATGGATGGGTACGAATCGCGGATTGTTTAATAGTGCAAAGCAGGAATTCCATTGCTCTGCTACCGACCATTCGCTCCAGCACGAAGTAGTGACGAGCCTTGCTGTTTCTCCAGATGACAAACTTCTGGTAGGAACGCTCTGTGGCGTAGATATCTTCAATGATAAGACCGGAGAGATAGAACATTGGAACACTGCTACGGCTGTGAATCCGCTGAGCAGCAACTTTATCAACAGTCTTTTCTCTAAGAACGGACAGATATGGGTAGGTTCCGAGACAGGTGGTGTTATCAAGCTGGCTCCACGTCAGCTGATTTTGGAATTCTACCGTCACGACCCCGCCAACCCGGGCAGTATCTCTCCTAATGCTGTCAATGCCATGTATGCGGCAGCCGACGGAACCCTGTGGGTAGGAACAGTAGAGGGAGGTCTCAATGCCTTGACTCCAGGCAGCATGAACTTTGTTCATTATACGGTGGCAAATTCCGGTTTGCCGCATAATACCGTCTCGGTTCTTGCAGCCGATAACCGCAATCAGCTCTGGATTGGTACCTGGGGAAGGGGCTTTGCTGTGATGAATCTCAGTCAGCCGGGCAAGATTATTCCTCTGGTGATAGATGCAAAGCATCAGCATTTACTTAACTTTGCCGGTGCCTTGGCTTACGATCCTATTAATGATGGTATGTGGCTCGGAACCAATGATGGTCTCTTCTTCTATGATATGAAGCGCCGCCAACTCATCGAACCTTTCAGGGGATGCCAGAATGTGCGCGGCTGCATTGGTTCTCTGATAACCCGAAAGGGCAAACTCCTGATGGGTTGTGTGCGGGGAATGGTAGAGGTCGACCTCAAGTCGCGTGCTCATGGCAAGGGCGATTTCGCTGTGACGTATCATCAGTATAAACTCGACAATCCGAAGAGTGGAGTCTTCGATAAGATATTGTCTTTCTGCCAGGCTAAGGATGGAAAGATATGGATGGGCAGTAACGGCTACGGTCTGTATTGCTATACCAGCGATAAAAACGGAAAGACTCAAGTGAAGTCGTATACCACCAATAACGGACTTGCCAACAATATCGTGAAGGGTATTGTAGAGGATAACCAGGGTATGTTGTGGATAGCTACCGATAACGGACTCTCTATCTTCAATCCGAAGACCGAGGCATTCTGCAGTTTCTCCCGTGAAGACGGTCTGATCAGTTCGCAGTTCTATTTCAATGGAGCCATCCGCAATGCCAAGGGCGAGATATTCCTGGGCACCGATGCGGGTATGATGGCTGTAAAGGGCATAAACCGTTCTGTGCATCAGACGGGTAAGTTGTGCTTTACCGAACTTCTGGTAGATAACCAGCCTGTCTTTGCCGGCAGCGATTATCTGGAAGAAGACATCTCCAACGCCAGAAAGTTGCGTATCCATGAGAGTGATAAGTCGTTTACCCTCTTTTTCTCAGCGCTCAATTATGGCAGCGAGACACAGGGCGTGTACCTTTATCGCATGAAGGGATACGAGAATGAGTGGGTTCAGCTCAAGGCTGGTCAGCATAGTGTGCGTTATTCCACTCTGCCGGCTGGAGACTATGAGTTTGAGGTGAAATATATCCCATCTATCAATTCCGACAAGGAGCAGGTGATCTCTGTAGAAGTTCAGATTACTCCTTATTTCTGGAAGAGCTGGTGGTTTGTTACTCTTATTATAATAGGTATCATCGCCTTGCTCCAAAATGCTTATGTGCGCCGTCTCAACAAGATGCGCGAAGAGGAAGTTGAGGCTTTGTACCGTCCTATCGAGGCAGCGATGAAGGAAAGTGATGAACCAGAAAAGCTGCAGAGTCGCATCCAGATGATTCTGCAGAACCAGAAGCGTTATCAGGACAGTCAGAAGAAGAGCATTGAGGCTGACAGGAAGATGGTAGAGGAGACTATGCGTCCATTCATGGAAGAAGTGATGGATGTGATGGAGAAGAATTACGATAATTCGGAGTTCGGAGTTCAGGAACTGGCAGATGCCTTGGGTATATCCCGCAGTGTACTGAGCAAGAATCTCTCCAAGGAGACAGGCTTGCCAACAGCCCAGTTTATCCGCAACTACCGTCTCGACATCTCGCGCAAGATGATGGCTGATAAAACTTCCAACCGAAATATTACGGAGATAGCCTACCGAGTAGGCTTCAACGATCCGAAGTATTTCACCCGTTGCTTCACCAAGCAGTTTGGCATCTCGCCGACTGCATATAAGGATCAGTTGGATTCTCAGGGTTCAGATATGGCATAGTTCTCCTTGGATTCTTCGGAGAAATAATGTTCCTGGATGTGATAATTTGTTAAGCAAATAAAATAAAACCGAGGGGTTACTTGATATAAGTCAAGTAACCCCTTGTTTTGTGTGTGTGGGTACACAACTGGTGGATAAGCACGTAATATCCTTAAAAATCTACTGTTTATGCGTTTTGTCCACCTATAAAACCCAATTGTCCACCCTATATAATCTCATTAATTGTACTTTTGCCACTGAAAAATGATGGTTGATGTATATTTGGCCAGCATTAATCATTTCATCCGCAACCTAAAAAGAGAACGGACGAAGCAATAACAAACTGTAAAAATAGAATAAACAAAGTATAAACCTAAAAATTGATAAGCAATGAGGAAACAATTATTCTCTATGATGCTATGCCTAGGTGCTGTTGGTGGTGCTTCTTTTGTCACCCCAATGCCCGCAATGGCTGCAGTTGCACAAGATCAGGTGATTACGGTCAAGGGACATGTTGTAGATGATCAGGGTGAACCTCTGATTGGTGCAACAGTTAAGACTAAAGATGCCAAGACTGGTGCAGTTACCGACTTAGATGGTAATTTCGAAATTCGAGTAAAGGCTAATGCGACTCTTTTCGTGAGCTATCTTGGCTACAAGGAGCGTGAGATTGCAGTGCGCGGTCGTGCCATTATCGAATCTATCCAACTCTCTGCCGACAATCAGGTGCTCGACCAGGTTGTAGTAGTGGGTTATGGTACACAGAAAAAGGCAGACCTTACCGGTTCTGTATCTATCGTAAATGCTGAGGAGATGAAGAAGGTGTCAAACTCTAACATCTCTACCATGCTCGAAGGTAAGGTTGCCGGTGTGCAGATTACATCAGACGGTCAGCCTGGTGCAGATCCTAGTGTGAGAATTCGTGGTATCGGTTCTTTCGGTAGCACAGCTCCTCTTTATGTCATTGATGGTGTGCCAATGGGTACCACTATCCGTGACTTCTCTCCTAATGATATCGAGACCATCCAGATCTTGAAGGATGCTTCTGCGGGTGCCATCTACGGTTCTCGTGCTGCTAATGGTGTCGTTATCATCACTACCAAGAATGGTAAGAAAGACCAGCCTTTGAAGGTAAACTACTCTGGTTACTTCGGTGTTGACCAGATTCCTAGTGATGTATATGATGTGATGAATGCCGACCAGTATAGCAACTATCTCGGTCAGGCTTGCATGAATTCAAACACTCAGTTGCCTGGTGGATATAGTCTCGGCGAGGATGGTAAATATCATTTCCAGGATGCAACCAATACAGACTGGTTTGACGAGGTATTCAAGACTGGTACCCGCCAGAACCATAACGTAGCCCTCAGCGGTGGTAGTGCCAACAGTACTTATAATGTATCTCTCGATTACTTCAACCAGAAGGGTACATTGCAGGGTGCAGGTCCTAACTATGAGCGTTATACTGCTCGTGTAAACAACACTATGGACACCAAATTCGTGAAGTTCCGTACTAGCTTGGTATATTCTCATTCAGACCAGGACAATATGGGTCTTTCTAATGCCGGCGAGTATGTTCAGGGCCTTTATGGCGATGTAACTAACGTGCTCCGTGGTACACTCTTGATGCAGCCTACCATCAAGGCTTACGATAACTCAACATGGGTTCTCGATGACAAGGTAGGTGCAGCTAATGGTTATCGCTACGATGCCTATGGCTATGGTGTTTACTATGATGGCATCCACGGTGATATCTCTGCATCCAACCCATTATTGGTGAATAACCTCTTGCAGCGCAACACTTTGGTGGACCGCTTCGTAGGTACGGCTTCTGCTGATGTAGACCTCTTCAAGATGGTAGGCATTAAGAGCAAGAACCATGGCCTTCATTATAATGTGAACCTCTCTTATAGCAAGACCGAGGCTAAGGACAAGACTTGGATTCCTTCCTGGATTCAGAGCAACCGTGTATACCTCGCCAAGGAGAACGAGCGTTTGACCAAGGGCTCTCGTAACTACAGCGATGCTTTGGTAGAGAATACTATTACATACGATGGTAAGATTGGTAAGCACAACATCAACCTGCTCGCTGGTATGACCTATGAGGAGGAGAATACTAATCTCCTGACTGGTTGGGGCGTCAACTTCTCAGAACCATACTTCCTTCAGCTTCAGAATGCAAAGACCACATACTCTTCTTCTTATGAGTATAAGCATAGTCTGGCATCATACATTGGTCGTTTGAACTATAACTATGATGAGAAGTACTTGCTTTCTGCTGTAGTACGTCGAGATGGTAGTTCACGTTTGACCAAGAATATCCGTTGGGCAACCTTCCCTTCTGTATCTGTAGGTTGGCGTTTCGATAAGGAAAAGTTCTTCCCTATCAGCCGCGACATCGTCAATATGTTCAAGGTACGTGCCAGCTATGGTGAACTCGGTAATGAGAACATCGGTGAGTACCAGTATATGGCTACCATGACCCGTAACAATATGACTTATAGCTTTGGAAACAATAAGGTGACAGGCTCTAAGATTGCTACATACGTAAATGAAAACATTGCATGGGAGAAGAAGAAGACTACCAACGTAGGTATCGACCTGGCAATGTTCAATAACCGATTGGAGTTCACTGCAGAGTGGTATAAGAATAAGTCAGAAGACTTGCTTTATGGTGTTCCTGTGCCAGAACAGACAGGTGTAGCTAATACTACTGTAATCATGAATGCAGCCTCTATGGAGAACAGTGGTTTCGAGTTCAGTGCTACCTATCGCAACCGTGATCACGCCTTCAAGTATGATATCAGTGCCAACTTGAGTACCTTGAAGAACAAGGTAACTTCTCTCGGTTTCGGTACAGAGTCTTACATCACAGGAGCTTATGCAACATACGTAGGCCAAGAGATTGGTCAATTCTATGGATGGGTATATAAGGGAATCGCACGTACCCAGGATGATTTGGACAACAATGCAGTTCAGCAGGGTGCCAATATTGGTGACTGCCTCTATGAGGATATCTCAGGTCCTAATGGAACTCCTGATGGCGTAATCGATGCTTACGACCAGACTGTATTGGGTAGTGGTCTTCCTAAGGTAAACTTCGGTTTGAGCACCCACATGGAGTATAAGGGTTTCGACCTCAATATCTCTACCTACGGAGTATTGAATTACCACGTAACTGATGATATCTATAATAGCTTGAACTCTTGCTATGGCTATGGCAATAAGGATGTTGCAATGCTTGATGCCAACCGCTGGTCAGAGGATGGTTCTACCTATCTCTCTAATGTTCCTCGCACATATGCAGCCAACAACGCTACATTGGGTTGGAATGACCTCTTCAGCTCTCGCAAGATTCAGAATGCTGCTTACTGGAAGATAGCCAACGTAGAATTAGGCTACAACTTCCCAGACAAGTGGTTTGGTGGATATGTCAGCGGTGTACGTCTCTATGTATCAGCACAGAACCTCTACACCTTTACAGGCTATCATGGATATAATGTAGATTATGCTGGCGGTACCTTCACTCCAGGTTACAACTTCTGCTCTTTCCCAAGTGCTAGAACATTCATGTGTGGACTCCATTTCACATTCTAATAGAATGAGAAGAGAAAACTATAAGAATCATTATTATTTAAAGAACATTTGATATGAAACTATATAAATTATCATTAGCTCTGTTCCTTGGTTTCGGTGCAATGTCTATGACATCGTGCGAAGACAAGTTGGAAGTGACAAATCCTAATGAGCAGACAACTGGTACATTCGGCTTTACTTCTGATGACTTGGAAGAGTGCGTCATTGCCGCTTACCATGACCTCCGTATGGAGGGTTCCACTGGCCGTGTAGGTTATACCATAGATGCAGTTCGTGGCGATGAAGTCTGGAACTCATCACAGGTTTGGTATATGCCATTCGATGATATGAATGACCCGGTAACAGATGGAATTTCATTCTGGCCATGGCGTGAGTATTACTATGCCATTAATGTATGTAACTTCATTCTTTCGCGCACAACAGGTGATAATGCTCAACTCAGTGAAAGTATGAAGCGCATTAAGGGACAGGCTCTCTTTATCCGTGGTTTCGCTTATTATAATCTGGTAGGTTATTATAAAGATGTACCATTGATTACTGACTATTCTACCTATTCTTCACTGGATGGTCTTTATGGTGCCAATAATACAAGCGATGAGGTCTTGGATCAGGCAGAGAAAGACTTGAAGGAGGCTATGGAGTTGCTTCCTAACCGTCAGGCTGGTGGCGAGTGGGCAAAGGGACGTGCTACTTGTGGTGCAGCTGCAGGTTACTATGCACGTACTTTGATGTTCCGTCACAAGTATAGTGAGGCTTTGGAAGTTCTCAAGGATATCATCGGTGGTACTAAGTACGGTAAGTACAAGTTGATGGCTAATTATGGCGACAACTTCCGTGAAGGCTCTGCATACGAAAATAATGATGAGAGCCTCTTTGAGGTACAGTATCTGGATTATGGTACTCAGGGCGTTGACGATGAGTGGACTCCTGTCAATGTAAGTCCTAATGCGACTCAGGGACATGCAGTAGAGTCTAACTTTGCTCCTGGTGACTTCGGTGGATGGGCAGACCTTTCTGCATCACCATGGTTGTATAACCTCTTTAAGGAGGAGCGTACTACTGCAGGTAAGCTCGATCCACGTCTCTACTGGACTCTCGGTACATACGAGAAAGAGTGGGAAGGTTTTGAAAATGGCAACGTAGCTTATACCAAGAAGATTACAGCTACTGATACGCTCAGAACCAACAATAACTATGGTGGTATTCCAATTGCCAAGTGGACTAATATGCGCACAGGACTTTATTCATCTGTAGCTACAGGTCTTCGTTGTGGTATCAACCTCCGTATGATGCGTTACTCAGATGTTTTGCTTCGTGCAGCTGAGTGTGAGAATGAGGTAAACGGACCAACAGAGCAGGCTATCAAGTGGATTAATGAAGTTCGTCAGCGTGCAGGCTTGGCAGATTTGAAGCTTGAGGATTTCAATACAAAGGATAAACTCTTTGAGCAGATTGCCAATGTGGAGCGTCCTAAGGAGTTCGGTTGTGAGAATGGCCGTGGTATGGACTTGATCCGTTGGGGATTCTTCTATGATAATGGTCGTCTGGATCAGTTGAAGGAGCATGGAACATTCTACAAGAGCAAGACCATTGATGTAAAAACTCCTGTTACTTATGCTCAGACAAAGACAGACCCTGAACATGTAAAGAGCTCATACGATACCTATTTACCAGGTCATGAGTTCTTGCCAATCTTCCAGACGCTCTTGAACAATAACCCTAACTTAAAGGGTAATTCTGCGAATGAAGGTATTGACAACTCAACCGATTTCTTCGGAAGAGGTTGGACCGTTCATCCTGTAGTAGATTTGAGCAAGTAACAATATTCATGATCATATAAAATAGAATAACAATATGAAACACCTAAATAAATTAGCATCTGTCTTCTGCATGGCAGCCATGGGCTTGACTGCGCTGACAGGATGCGAGGGAAGTGACATGTTTAGTGTCAATGGACCTGATTGGCTTTCTGAAAAGATAGATTCTATCGCAAATAGTAATAAGGATGCTGCGCCTACCATCTCGCCAACTACACTTGGTGCAACAGATAATAGTGATGCCTGGTGGACATCTCACCTGGATGCTGATATCAAGATTGAAAGTAATAAGTCTTATTCAACGACATTTACCAACTATACCTCTGGTGCAAATAACTATAACAACTATGTGGTAGTGCTTCGCAAGGCTGATAAGACAGAGTATGCAGTAATGCGTTCTGATGATTATTGTTGGGGTGATGCTGTTGGTGGAAATGGTGGTCCTCTTATTACTCACAGCAACTCAGCATCAGCAGATTGGGGAGCATGGCTGGCTCAGATGAATGGTGCCAAGGTAACAGTAACCGTAACCAACTATGGTGATAATACAGCAGATGTTGTAGCTGAGGTTACCGGTACTGAAGGATTGACTTCTACCCAGAAATATCTGGGTATTCCTGTTGAGAGTTCTGACCTCTATCTCGACTTCACTACTGATGGTTGTCACTATGTATTCGACAAGGCAGAGATGGATGTGGCTGATGTAAAGGATCAGCAGCCTGAGTCTATGGAGTTGATTGATGTTCCTGCCGAAGTAGACAAGGGTACTTCCTTGAAGGATTTCACTTCTACATTGAAGGCAAAGGTTACTTACGCTGATGGTGCAATCAAGGATGTAGATGCCAGTGACCTTGAATTCGTCGTAGTTCCTGATATGGAGACGGTAGGCGAGAAGTATGTTGTTGCAACATTGAAGAAGACTCTTTTGGGTAAGACTGCAGATAAGACTATCAGTGCAAATGCCAAGTTTAGCGTTGTAGCTGGTATCAAGAGCATTAAGATTACCAAGGCTCCTTCACGTACCAAGTACTACTTCTACAATTCTGCTGCACTTAAGGGCGTAGACCATACATTGGCATTCGACCCAACAGGTATGGAGGTTACTGCTACTTACGTAGAGGGTGATCCTGCAGTGCTCGACAACTCTAAGTTGACATTCTCTAAGATTCCTGCTACAGCTGGTACACATCAGGTAACTATCACTACAGAGAATGGCAAGAAGACTACGGTTGATGTAACTGTTGCTGAGTCAGCTGTTAAGGCTGTAACGATGTCTCCTTCTGTTCTTGGAGCAGAAGATAATAGCACAATGTGGACTGCTCCAACATATACAGAGTTTGAGAAGATTGCTCTTGGTCAGACTGCTGTAATCAAGTTTACAAACTATAGCAACTTGTTAGGCAACTGGTACAACTTCCTGGCTGTGCTCCGTAGTGGAGATGCAGAACAGACAGTGCTTCGTGCTGACAACTATGGCTGGGGCGCTGGTTATGAAGCAAGCAACAAATCTGGTGGTCAGGCAGACTGGGCAACTTGGTTGGCAGCTATGAATGGTGCTCAGGTAACAGCTTACTTTACTAACTGCGGTAATGGTACAGTAGATGCTCAGTTCATCATGGTTGGAACTGATGGTAATACTTATAACCAGTATTATCTTGGTTTGAACAACTTCGATCCATCTGATGTACAGGTTGGCTTCTCTGTTGATGGTAGCCACTTGAACTTTGGCGCAGCATCTGCTCGCAAGCACTACGCTCGTCGTAGATAAGAGAATCTTTGAAATACTATAAAAGGCATGACCTATGGAGCCCTGTTGTTTCCATAGGCTTGCCTTTTTTCGGTTCATAAATACAATATCAAATTAACTACTTCGTAAAAAGATGAAGAAATTATTACTCTCCATGATGGGATTGGCTGCCATCGGCGCCAATGCCCAGACCCAAGTCACAGACAATGACTTATCCAAGGCTTACGAGGCAAGAGCATATAATAAGCGTGTGGTGTGCCATGACCCTTCCATCGTGATGGACGACATCACCAACCCTAGCTCTCCTACCTATTATATATATGGCTCTCACCTGGGTAGAGGCAAGACCACTACTGCTAGCAATTATCAAGAGTGGACCACCTTCAAGGCTGGTGAGGAAGCTACCGGCAATGTGAATAGCCTCTTTGCCAACAAGCAGGGTACCTTGGTGAATTATGCCAATGCTTATGCTTCTCACCTCATCACAGAAGTAAAGAACAGTAAGGGTGAGAAGGTGAAGTTCGGTAACTTCAATGCTCATGGCTGGCAGTATAAGGGATATACTGTAAAGGGTAATCAGTGGGCTCCAGATATTATATACAATAAGACCATGAAGAAGTGGTGCTTGTATATGAGCTTGAACGGAGCTCATTGGTGTTCTTCCATCGTTTGCTTCACCTCCGACAATATCGAGGGACCTTGGGTATATCAGGGACCTGTGGTATTCTCTGGCTTCCAAGGCACATACGAGCATAATGTGTATGCTGCAGCAGATGACTGGAAACATACCGACTTTGCCATCGCTACAGGTGAGTCCTCATTGCCAACTCGATATAAGGTAGCTGATAAGTGGGGAACATACTGGCCAAATTGTATCGACCCATGCGTGTTCTATGATGACAATGACAATCTCTGGATGAGCTATGGCTCATGGTCGGGTGGCATCTTTATGATTCGCTTGGACAAGAGCAATGGCCTTCGTGATTATTCTTATAAATTCCCTTATCAGGTGAATGGCTCTACCACAACTCCTGGAGCAGCCAATGCCAACTGTACTAGCGATCCTTACTTCGGCAAGAAGATAGCAGGTGGTTACTATGTATCTGGCGAGGCTAGTTATATCCAGAAGATTGGCAAGTATTACTTCCTCTTCATGAGCTATGGTGGCTTGACTAGTGATGGTGGTTATCAGATGCGTATCTTCCGTTCAGAGAATCCTGACGGTCCATTCGTAGATTGCAATGGTACTTCTGCCGTTTATAATAGCTATAAGATGAACTATAGTTCTACTACAGCTGATAACCGTGGCGTATTGCTCTTCGGTGGCTATAAGTGGGATGCGATGTCTGGTACGGAGATAGCACAGGGCCATAACTCTGCCTTCATCGACAAGCAGGGACGTGCATTCGTAGTTTATCACACTCGTTTCAGCAATGGTGGCGAGGGTCATCAGGTGCGTGTTCATCAGCTTTTCTTGAATGATGAGGGATGGTTGATGGCAGCTCCATTCGAGTTTGATGGTGAGACTATCACCGATGAGGCGATTGCTTCCAAGGCATCTATCGCAGATGCTGACATTGCAGGCGACTATCAATTTATGCGTCATCAGTATGGTCAGAACACTGCTGCCAAGGCTTTCGAGACACCAGTCAACATCACTCTCAATGCCGATGGAACTATCACCGGTGCCGAAAATGGAACCTGGAAGCGTACGGCTGGTACTGATTACATCCACCTGACTATCAATAATGTAGTTTATCGTGGTGTGTTGGTTAAGCAGACCATCGACTATACCAATATCCCAGCCATCGCCATCTCTGCTCTCTCATCATCAAGCGGTAGTCTGACTATGGGACAGAACAACTTCACCTATCAGCAGGAGGTTTGGGCTGTAAAGGCTGATGCCAAGGCAGCTATTAAATATACCATTAAAAAGATGACTTTGCCATTTTCTGATGGTGCTACTTTGAATGCGGCTCCTTCTTTGCCTACACAGGGTAAGATGGGCGCAAATATTTCCTGGACATCAAGTGATCCGTCTATCCTGACCGATGAGGGCAAGGTAAAAGGCAAGGGTAACGTTACTATGACCATGACCATCAGCAAGGACGATTATGAGTATGTAAAGGATTATACCCTGAATATCGATGCTGAGGCTGAGGAAACAACTCCAGTTTACTATCCTGTTTCAGCACAGAAGAATACAACTTCAGGCTGGTGGAAAAACTTCTCTTCTGATTATGTCTTGAAGTCAGGCAAGAAGGCTGAGTTCAAGTTCTATAATTATAGTGATGAGGTTAATAATTGGGACAATTGGGCATTGGTTGCTGCATCGGCATCTCGTGGAGCTTCTAATTATGCAGAGTATTTCGTGCTTCGTAACGACAATTATGCATGGTTTACAAAATTGGGTGGTAACACCAATGAAAATACAGCCAATGTGCAGTTTACCTTGGACAATAATTTCGATTGGACTAATTTCAAGCAAGATATGAATGGTTCTTTGGTCGATATGGTTGTTGAGTATGTTGCAAGCGGTACCATCAAGGTGAATGCTACGATAACAAAGGATAAGAAAACTTATAATTATGCCTTTAGTATGACTTCTAACACAATTAAGGGAGACGTAACTCTCTTCTTCGTAAACGAGAAATCTTACATCGATGGTTCAAGCCTTTCTACAGGCATCTCGAACCCTATCATCATTCAGAAGAAGAATGATGGCAAGTGGTTCAACCTCTCCGGTCAGCAGGTAGACAAGAGCTACAAGGGTGTAGTGATTGTGAACGGAAAGAAATTTGTGAACAAGTAATTCTCTTATATATTAATAAGGTGTAATTATATGAAGATTTCTAAAATACTATTGGGAGCAGCAATGATTATTGCTGCTCCTGTTGTAAAAGGTGGTTGCCAGATGATGGCACAGAATGCTCCGCAGGAACCGATTGTGGTAGATACTCCTTTTGTCCACGACCCCGTAATGGCGTATGAGAATGGCAAGTACTATCTCTACTGCACAGGTCATGGCATCACGCAGATGACTTCCACCGACCATAAGCATTGGACTTTAAGTAGGGAAGGAGTGCTGTCAAATGAGAAAATTCCGGCATGGACGCATGATAGTGTGCCTGGTTTTACCACTCATATCTGGGCACCGGATGTTATCCGATTCAAGAACAAGTGGTATCTGGCTTATTCCTGTTCTACCTTTGGCAAGAATACTTCTGCCATCGGTTTGCTCAGTAATACCTCCTTATCTGATAAGGATGGCTGGAAGGATGAGGGCTGCCTCGTCGCCTCCAAGGGTGATAGAGACAACTGGAATGCCATCGACCCGAATTTCATCGTTGATGAGAAGGGAACCCCTTGGCTTACCTGGGGCTCTTTCTGGGATGGCATCCAGATGATCAAGTTGGATAAGAAGACGATGCATGTCAAGAAGGGTGCCAAGCCTCAGACCATCGCCCGTCGTCATGCCGTGGGCGATACTTCTGCAGAGCCGAATCCTACCTCCAAGTTTGCCGGCACCAATGCCATCGAGGCTCCTTTCATCATGAAACATGGTGATTATTACTATCTCTTCGTGAGCTGGGATTACTGCTGCCGTGGCATCAAGAGCAACTATCGTGTTGCCGTGGGCAGAAGTAAGAAGGTGGCTGGTCCTTATTTGGATAAGGCAGGCAGAGACATGCGCAATGGCGGTGGTACGCTGATTCTGGAAGGCGATAAGAAAGAATATGAGGCGATGGGTCATTGCTCTGCCTATTCCTTCCCTGATGGCGATTTCTTCTTCTGTCATGGTTATAGTGTAGCCAAGAATGGTGCCAGCATCCTGGTTCAGAAGAAAATCAACTGGACGGAAGATGGATGGCTGACACTGGAATAGCCTCGATTTTTAAAACACGGACAAATTGAATTTGTCCGGCTCTTTTGTCCGGTGGCTTGTAAGTTACTGAAAATAAGTAGCTTGTGAGACTGTGGACAATTTGTCCGGACAAATTTAATTTGTCCGTGTTGTTTTTTTTAGCCCTTTTTTGCTTGAAAACCATGGGATATGATGCCGAAACCTATGAGATGCAGGGAAGAAACCTATGAGTTATGATGAAAGAAACTATGAGTTGTGGGGGAGAAAACTATGACTTACAGTATTTAACATAAAGCTCTAAAGCAGCCAAAGGAGAATAAGAGAGGTTGGAACGTAAA
>ERZ1023698.17-NODE-17-length-77527-cov-22.667622_pt1 | contig 77527 bp, 71 predicted proteins | sample MGYA00380349_ERZ1023698 | MGnify/ENA primary metagenome ERZ1023698 (study PRJEB33179, sample SAMN07449027) | human gut metagenome | biome: Human-gut; feature: Human associated habitat; material: Faeces | host: Homo sapiens | place: India:Kasaragod | collected...
TCAAAAAAATGAAAGCGAACACTTGGAAAACAATTCTTCAGATAGCCATCAGCATACTGACCGCTATCGCTACTACGCTCGGAGTAACGAGCTGCATGGGATAAAAATGATAAAATAAGGTTAAATCGAGTTCGACCAGCTAACAAAATCCATCCATATAATCAACTTTCTGAATATTTTTTTGTATTTTTGCAGATATATTGCAAGAATATAGGGGGTTGAGCATGGCTTATCCTCCTAGATTAAAGGCGCATAATTATTAAAAGATAAGAGAATGAAGAAAATATTTATCATGAGCATTTTAACCATGCTATCAAGCCTGTCTTCTTGTCAGGCGCAAAATAAGGGCTATAAGAGTCTGTCGGCAGATGACTATGAGAAAGCCATCGCTGACACCGCAGTAATCCGTCTCGACGTACGAACCGCAGAGGAGTTTGCCAATGGACATATTCGTGGGGCAATCAACATTGACGTTCTGAAATCAGACTTCGAGCAGAAGGCCGCTGCCACTCTTCCCAAAAGCAAGACTATCGCCGTGAACTGCCGAAGCGGCAAGCGAAGCAAAAATGCCGCAGCTATTTTGACAAAGAACGGCTATCAGGTAATAGAACTCGATTCCGGCTTTATTGGCTGGCAGGCAGCAGGAAAAGAAATCGTAAAGGAGTAAAGTTAAACTAACTGAACTTCCCCACATGCGAAAGTTCAGTTAGTTATTATAAAATTTTAATTTGTAGCGTATGAAAAGAATTTTGCGAATTTTGATGATTGCCATCTGCTGCATGGTTTCATGCAATATGGTGGCGAATGCGGGCAACGACAAGCCTATCTCTGTAAATGCACTTCCTGCCAAGGCTCAGACCTTACTCAGCCAGCATTTCAATGGTCAGAAGGTGATGCTTGCTACCATTGAGTCGGGCGTTGTGAGCAGAAGCTACGACGTGGTTCTGCAGAATGGCACGAAGCTGGAGTTCGACAAAAAGGGAAATCTTACAGAGATTGACTGCAAGCAGGCCACCGTGCCAGCCAAGCTGATTCCGCAAGCCATCAGAAACTACCTGAAGGAGAATTATCCAGCGCAAGCGGTAAAGAAGATTGAAATGAACAAGAATGAATACGAGGTAGAACTGGCTAACGGATTGGATTTGACCTTCAACAAGCATTTCCAATTAATAGATATTGACTGATTATCAAGTTAACTGAACTTTCGCATATCAGGAAGCTAAGTTTAGCAAGTGGTTTAACTACGGGCTGAAGGCCCAAAAGCAAAAAAAAATCCCAGTCAGGATAAAACCTTGACTGGGATTCTTATTTTAAATCTCTCTCTTATTTTTCTCATCTATAAAAAGATGATTACTTCAAGCCACGGTTGATAAGGGTTGTGTTGAGAAGCATCACGTACTTACGATACTGACTGTTGTCCAAGATAACGTGCATGTACTTGAGATCCTTCAAAACTGCCTTGTCAATCATTGCAGAACGATCCTCACCCTTTGCTGTTGCAGCATTCATCATGTCTGCGGTGAAGTTCTTGTGTACATCAGCTACAGCCTCTACCTGGTCGATGTTCAAGCTCAAAGCATCTGCCAAGCTAGACATCTTAATGTTCATGTTGTAAGCTGCTGTTGCATTTGTCTCCTCGTCTGCTGCGAATGTAGCTGTTGCCATTGCAAACATAGCTACTGCTAATACCATAATCTTCTTCATAATCTTTTTACCTTTCTTTAATTTGTGAGCCCTGCACATCCGTAGACGCCGGCTCTGTTAAACATTATCCTATAGTCTTTTTCTTTAAGACGCTGCAAAGATACGAACTTTTCTCTGTGTGCGCAAACATTTCTTGGGATATTTTCGGTTTTCCGCCTATTTCTTGACTTAAATCAACAACAATACGTCGAAATAGGCGTCAGAACGTTAGAGATATTACATTTTCTCTATCATTTTGTAATATCATCGAAAAAAAAAACCTTTTTCTTCGTTTATACCAATTATTATTTGTACCTTTGCAAAAGATTCAACCTATAAAACAAGCAAAATGGTACAGGAAAATCATATAGATAAGGCACTCGCCTTTATGGAAAGTCTCGAGAAACTGGGCAACCAGCTCAAGGCGGCTGAGGAACACCAGAAACAGCTCATCGCCCGAATGCTGGATCTCAAGAAAGAGAATCTGACCGACGGCGAGGAATATGCTGAACTCTCGCAGAAGAGTAAAAGTCTGCAGGATATCATCGACAAATGGCGCCCTATCTATCTGGAGCGCATGGAGATGGTAAAGAGCGTAAGCATTCAGAAAAGAAAAAGAAATAATAAAAAATAAATATAGAAATGGAAACAAACAACAAAAACAAGTTTATTGTAGTTTCATACGCACTGTATGATGTAACTAATGGTGACAACGGCGAGGAGATGCTCATCGAGCGCACAACCGACGAGCGTCCGTTCATCTTCATCAGCGGTATGGGTGTTACCCTGCCAGCTTTCGAAGAGAAGGTGGTAAACCTGGCTAAAGGTGAAGAGTTCGACTTCCAGCTGGACCCAGAGCAGGCTTACGGACAGCACTATGATGAGCGCGTACTGGAGCTCGACAAGCAGATTTTTACCGTCAACGGCCAGTTTGATGCACAGCACGTACAGGTAGGCGCTATCATCCCATTGCAGAACGAGGATGGCAACCACTTCAACGCAGTAGTGAAGAACATCAGCGATACAAAGGTAACCTGCGACCTGAACCACCCATTGGCTGGCTTGAAGCTCAACTTCTGCGGTCAGATTCTCGAGAGCCGCGAGGCTACTGCTGAGGAGATTGCCAAGATGGCTCAGATGATCAGCGGCGAAGGTGGCGGCTGCTCAGGTGGCTGCGACAACTGCGGCGGCGACTGCAAGGATGGCAACTGTGAAGGTGGTTGCGAAGGCGGCTGCAACAAGTAATAAACACCTTTATAATATATAAGGTAAGGTAATGAGGAATACATTTGGTAATCTTTTCACTCTCACTACGTTTGGAGAGAGTCATGGAATAGCTGTAGGAGGCGTTATTGACGGATTTCCTGCAGGCATAGAAATCGACATGGACTTTATCCAGAGCGAGCTGAACCGCCGACGCCCAGGACAGAGCCACATCACTACGGCCAGAAAGGAAGCTGACAAGGTAGAGTTTCTGAGTGGTGTGTTCGAAGGCAAATCAACAGGAACCCCTATCGGCTTTGAGGTGCGTAACCAGAACCAGCATTCTCAGGACTATGAGAACATGCGCTGTCTCTTCCGCCCTTCTCACGCAGATTTCACCTATCACGAGAAGTATGGCGTACGCGATCATCGTGGCGGCGGCCGTTCTTCAGCCCGCATCACCATTGCCCGATGCGTAGGCGGAGCCTTGGCTAAACTTGCCTTGCGACAGTTGGGCATCAGCATCACGGCTTATACATCACAGGTGGGCAGTATTGCACTGGAGAAAGATTATCATCTGTATGACCTTAACCCCATAGAAGATAATCCGGTGCGCTGTCCTGACCAGCAGAAGGCGAAGGAAATGGAAGATCTCATCGCCCAGGTTAAGGCTGACGGCGATACGATTGGTGGAATCATCACTTGCGTCATCAAGGGTTGCCCGGTAGGATTGGGCGAGCCTGAGTTTGACAAGCTTCATGCCCAACTGGGTGCTGCCATGCTTGGCATTAACGCCGTGAAGGGTTTTGAATATGGCGAAGGATTTGCCGGAGTTACTGCCCGCGGAAGTGAGCAGAATGATGTCTTTATCCCGAAGGCTGATGCTGCAGAGACGCCAGAAGATGCTGCTGTGAATCAGGATGTTGCTGCCCGTATTACAACAAAGAGCAATCATAGCGGAGGAATACAGGGCGGTTTGAGCAATGGTCAGGACATCTATTTCCGTGTTGCCTTCAAGCCGGTGGCTACTCTGCTGATGGAACAGAATACGGTAGATTTGGAAGGAAATGCCACCACGCTGACTGCCCGAGGCCGTCATGATCCATGCGTTTTGCCAAGAGCCGTGCCGGTGGTTGAAGCCATGGCAGCCATGGTGATACTGGATAACTATCTCTTGAATAAAACAATAAAACTTTAATTAGTGATTAATTAGTAGTGATTAGTGATAAACAAACTAATCACTACTAACTACTAACTAATAACTAATCACTACCTAAAGCTTACTGTCCTTTAATAGTTTTGGGCAATATTCATTAAAAAAGCATTTATCGCAGAGCGGTTTCGTACTCTTGCAAATATATCTGCCATGCAGCAGAATCCAATGATGCGCATTCGGAATATCCTCAGCCGGAATGTGTTTCATCAGATAATCTTCTACTTTTCGGGGCGTATCTGCCGTTTTCGGCACCAACCCCATACGATGACTCACACGGTAAACATGCGTATCCACCGCCATCGTAGCATGACCGAACCATACGGCACGAATCACATTCGCCGTCTTGCGCCCCACTCCTGCCAACTTCTCCAAATCATCCGCAGCCTCAGGCACCTCACCTCCGAACATCTCAACCAGCTGGCGAGACATTTCAGCAAGATGCTTCGCCTTGGCATTCGGATAACTCACCGAACTGATCAACTCATAAATATCTTCCTCGCTCGCCTGTGCCATGTGCTGCGCATCAGGATAACGTGCAAAGAGAGCAGGCGTAACCATGTTGATGCGTTTGTCGGTGCATTGCGCAGAAAGCAAGGTTGCCACCAGAAGCTGAAATGCGCTACCGAACTGCAACTCGGTAGTTACATTCGGCAGCGCACTTCTGAAATGATTCAATATAAAATCGTATCTTTCCTTACGAAGCATTTCTCTTACTTTTTAGCAGGAGCAGCTTCCTCTTTCTTCAGCTTACCCTTGTAAGCCTTGTTCAAGCCGGAAATCACCTCTTTTGTAATATCGTAAGCCTTGTCAGCATAGAGCAGGTTATCGCCGCTCTTTGAGAAGATGATGCTGTACTTCTTGTCCTTGTTGTAGCGGGCAAGATAGTTGGCAATGCTGTCGTGGAGCGCCTTGTTGTACTTCTCCTGCTCAGCAGCAAACTCGTTGCTCAAGCGCTGCTGCAAGCCCTGCAGGTCGTTGTTCTGCTTCTGCAAACCAGCCTGGATAGCCTCAGCCTGCTCGCGGGTGTAAGCATTCTGCTGAATCTTCTGCTGGAAGTTGGCTGCTGCAGCCTGGAGCTGCTGGCCCTTCTGCGCAATAGTAGCCTGAATGTTCTGACCCTTCTTCTCCAAGATAGAAGAATACTCCTTAGCAAAGGTATACTGAGTCATGATAGAGTCTACCTCTACATAAGCAATCTTCAATTCAGCAGGAGCCTTGCTCTCTGACTTAGCCTCTACCTGAGGCTGAGATTTGTTGCATGATGCCAATGACAGGGCAGCAACAGCTGCAATTGCCACTGAACTCAAAATGTTCTTTCTCATTTTTTCTATCATATTATATTATTACTATTTTCTAATAAGCCTTGTTGGCTTCTCTTGCCTCGCGGTCCTGATCCACCACACAATGAATGCCCTGCTTGCGCAAGCCCGGATTGTCGTGCACATGCTGGGAAGAGAACTTGCCGTTCTTCTTAAAAATCAACTTTACGCAAAATAATGCCATGCAAATAGCAATTATTAACACGCTTAATAACATTAATTTTATCATTTTTATTACCTTTGCAGTGCCTTAGTGCACTTTTGGGTGCAAAGGTACTATTTTTTTGGGAATAACCAAAACAAAATAGCAGAAATAAATGTTTTATCAAAACAAAATAATAGAAAATAAATGAATAAAAGTGAATTGAAGCCTGCTCTCGTGTTCGAGCAGTTCGCAAAAATCAACGAAATACCTCGTCCTTCCAAGCACGAGGAGAACATGATTGAGTTTTTGAAATCTTTCGGAGAGGCTCATCAGCTCGAAACGCTGGTAGATGAAACCGGTAATGTGCTCATCCGTAAAGCTGCCACTCCAGGCTACGAGCATGCTGAAACCATCATCCTGCAGAGCCACATGGACATGGTTTGCGATAAACTGGTAGATGTTGATTTCGATTTCCACAAAGACGCCATCCAGACTTACGTAGACGGAGAATGGCTTAAGGCAAAAGGCACTACCCTCGGTGCTGACGACGGTATAGGCTGCGCCATCGAGCTGGCTATCCTGGCAAGCAACGATATTGAACATGGTCCTATCGAGTGCGTCTTTACACGTGATGAAGAAACCGGACTGACCGGTGCTCACGGCATGAAGGCGGGCTTTATGACCGGAAAGATGCTCATCAATCTTGACTCAGAGGATGAGGGCGAAATCTTCGTATCCTGCGCTGGTGGTCAGACTACCCATGCCACTTTCCACTTCTCACGCGAAGAGGCTCCTGCGGGTTATTTCTTCATGGAAGCTTCGCTGAAGGGTCTCAACGGTGGTCACTCAGGCGATGACATCAACAAGAAGCGCGCCAATGCCATCAAGATTCTTGCCCGCTTCCTCTTCCTCGAAAATGAGAAACTGGATGGAAGTCTGCGCCTCGTAAGCTTCAACAGCGGCAAAATGCACAATGCGATTCCTCGCGACGGAAAGATTGTTTTCGCCGTCAAGAATGCTGATAAGGAACAGGTTCGTGCCGACTGGAACATCTTTGCATCAGAAGTAGAAGATGAATTCCACGTAACCGAACAGACTATGCAGTTCAATATGAGCAGCACAGATGCTGCACTTGTCATCGAGAAAGCTGTAGCTGACAAGTTCGTAATGGCTCTCCAGGCTGTAGACAACGGTCCGCTTACTACCTGTCAGGATGAGGCGATTGCCTGGATGGTAGAAACCTCTAGCAATGTGGCAAGCGTGATGACCGATGAAAGCAGCATCAACATCGTAGCTTCTCAGCGAAGTAACGTGATGAGCAATCTGGCGAACATGACCAACACCGTAAAGGCAGCCTTCCTTCTGGCTGGCGCCGAGGTAACTGTAGGCGACAAGTATCCTGCCTGGAAGATGCGCGCCAACAGCGAGCTTACCGACCTGGCTGTGAAGGCTTACGAAAAGCTCTTCGGCAAAAAGCCATTGGTAAAGGGTATTCATGCCGGTTTGGAGTGTGGTCTTTTCTCAGAGCGTTATCCTGAGCTCGATATGGTAAGTTTCGGTCCTACCCTTCGCAATGTTCACACCCCAGACGAGGCTCTTCTCATTCCTACAGTAGAGATGGTTTGGGACCACTTGCTGGAGATTCTCCGCAGCGTGGCTAAATAAGCAAGCGTGCTAAATAAAACAACGAGCTTCATAAAAGCAGCGCGGCTTAATAAAAAAGAAGATGTCTATGATAAAGAAAATGATGTTTGTCATGGTTTCAGGACTTGTGCTGATGTTCACCTCGTGTGGCAATCAGCACAAGGCTCAGTCTCTGGTCAAGGATTTTCTTGATGAAAACCTCGTTGATCAGGACTGCAGCTATGAGCGGTTCTCCCACCTCACTCCTACCGCCATGATCAGTTTTGACCAGATGAAGGTGATGCGACAAAATGTCAGCAAACTGCCTTACGTCAAGAAGAATATTGATTATAATGATGCAGCTTATCCCGACACCTTATTATATTTAAGGGCTACATACAAGCTGACCAACCATCAGGGCGAGAAGCAGGAAGTAACCCAAACCTTTTATCTTGATAAAGGTTTGACAAGAGTAATCGGGTTTAAGGAAAACTAAAAAAAACAGTTAGGAATTGCCTTTCAGCAAGGCAGTAAAAATAAACAGAAAGAGTTGACTAGCATTTTAACTAGCCAACTCTTTTTTCATATAATCTCTTATTTCTTTTCTAGCCAGAGTCAGACGGTTCTCAGCCGCTTTATATCCGAGGTTCAGACTTTGGGCAATCTCGCTCACCTGCATTCCTTCGAAGAGATTCAGGCGGTAAACCTTGCTTCTCTTCTCCGTGAGCCGGGCAATGCCACGCTCCAGAATCTCGTTGGTCTGCTGGGCAGAGAAAACAGATTCGCCATCAACATCATATCTTCCCATCCAGTCACTAGCTCCCAGGAAGTGTTCATACTCCTCAATCTTATGCTTGCGCCGGTAATAATCGATAATCAGATTCTTGGCAATGGTGTATACAAAACAAGGTAAAGTAACAGGCGTAATCATCTTATCGCCTCGAAGTAATCGCACAAAAGTATTCTGCACGATGTCTTCAGCCTCGTCTGCCGGAAGCGAACGGGACATGACATACAACTTCAGCTCGTTGTAGTGTTCAGAGTAATAATCAGCAATAATGCTGTAATTTGAATTTGTTTGTTCCATGATGGCGATTTTTTTAATCATGTTTTTCGTTTATCGATATTGCAAAGGTAATAAAAAAAAGGAAAGCCACCAAAGGAAAGCGAAAAAAAATGTGCTAAATGTTCGTTTTGAAACATTTAGCACATATGATAGATACAATTTGTAACATGAAATGTTACGCATCGCAAAGTTTTATTTCTTAATTCAAACCTTTTTACAGGTTGGATTACTTAATCATGTCAACGCTTCTCTTGAGGAATGCGTCGAGCGAAGCACCCTTCAACATACCGTTCTGAAGCAGGGCGAGGTCGATGAGCTGGTGAACAATGTTGTTGTTCTTAGCATAGCCCGAGATGATTTCGTTGCGCTTAGCCTTCTCATCGCTGATGGCCTTCTCTGTGTTGTGTACATCATCCTTCTCCTGCTGGGTAATCTCTTCAGGCTTCTTCTTGTTCTGCTCCTGATGGAGTACGGCAAGGCGAGCTTCCTGACCTTTGATTTCTGCAAGGATTGGCTTCAATGTTTCAGCAGTGTTGGCCTCAGCATCTTCCAATACCTTCTTTACCAGAGCATGGTCTGAGTTCAGTACGATGTTGTAGCTGTCTGGCATCTGACCGTAGAAGTTCATGCCTGCCTGGAACTGGCTCATCGCCTTCATACGGCGCATGTACTCGTTCTGAGTGATGAGCACTGGCTGGTTCTGTTCGCCCAAAGCCTGAATCTCAACAAAGAATTCTGTCTTGTCGAGTTGAGGCATCTGAGAGCGGAATACTTCTGTCAAGTTGTCAGACTGTTCCTTGCTCAAATCGGTCTTCTTAGCATCTTCCTTCACGATGAGGCGGTCGATGATGTCGGCGTCAACACGTGTAAAGCGGCTCTTCTCCAGCTTCTGCTCCAGCATGTTTACCATCGGCGTATCGAGCTGACCTTCCATCAGGAGTACAGAATAACCCTTCTGCTTGGCAGCTTCGATGTAAGAATACTGCTCTTCCTTATTGTTAGCATAGAGATAAACCAGGTTGCCGTCCTTATCGGTCTGGTTGTCCTTAATCAGCGTCTTGTACTCCTCGAAAGTAAAGTACTTGCCCTCAACATCTTTCAGAAGTGCAAAGTCCTTTGCGCGCTCGTAGAAATCTTCCTGAGAGAGCATTCCGTAGTTGATGAAGATCTTGAGATCATCCCATTTCTCTTCAAACTCCTTGCGGTTCTCCTTGAAGATAGAGTTCAAACGATCGGCTACCTTCTTGGTGATGTAGGTAGAAATCTTCTTAACGTTGCTGTCGCTCTGCAGGTAGCTGCGGCTTACGTTCAGCGGAATGTCCGGTGAATCGATTACACCATGAAGCAATGTGAGGAATTCTGGTACAATGCCTTCTACCTGGTCGGTTACGAACACCTGGTTGCAATAGAGCTGAATCTTGTTGCGCTGCATGTCGATGCTGCTCTTGATGCGTGGGAAGTAGAGAATACCCGTGAGATTGAATGGGAAGTCTACATTCAGATGAATCCAGAACAACGGGTCGTCCTGCATTGGATAAAGGGTGTGATAGAACTTCTTGTAGTCCTCATCCTTCAAGGTGCTAGGAGTCTTGGTCCAGAGAGGCTCCACATTATTAATAATGTTATCCTCATCAGTCTCCACATTCTTTCCGTCCTTCCACTCGGTCTTCTTGCCGAAGGCTACAGGCACTGCCATAAACTTGCAGTACTTGTTCAGAAGTTCCTCAATCTTGCTCTTCTGCAGGAATTCCTTGCAATCATCAGCAATATGGAGGATGATGTCTGAACCACGCTCAGCCTTGTCAGCATCTTCGATTTCGAAAGCAGGTGAACCATCGCAGCTCCACTTTACAGCCTTGCTTCCCTCTTTGTAGCTCTTAGTGATGATTTCTACCTTGCTGGCTACCATGAAAGAAGAATAGAAGCCGAGACCGAAGTGACCGATGATGGCGTTGGCATTCTCCTTATACTTGTCGAGGAAGTCAGTTACGCCTGAGAATGCAATCTGGTTGATATATTTATCGATTTCCTCTTCAGTCATACCTATACCATGGTCGCTGATAGTCAAGGTTCCAGCCTTCTCATCGAGAGAGACACGAACGGTTGTGTCGCCTATCTCGCCCTTGAAATCGCCCTGAGCTGCAAGAGTCTTCAACTTCTGTGTAGCATCTACGGCGTTTGAAACCATCTCACGGAGGAAGATGTCGTGATCTGAATATAAGAATTTCTTGATGACAGGGAAAATGTTCTCTGTCGTTACACCAATATTACCTTTCTGTGCCATAATATAAAATGTTTTTATTCGTATTTACTATTTAATATTTGGCAAGGGGGCTTACAAATAGCGTGCCAAAATATAAGAAAGGTCTGAAAGCCCCAAACACATCACGCCCTGCAAGGGCAAAAGCTTCGTTGCATCAAGGTATAATCAAAGCTTTTTGCTCTTACAGGGCGTGTAGAGTTCACTTTCGGAAACTGAATCTCATGGTTAAATGTCTCTTGGGAATCCCTTTGCCAAACCGCCTTCGCTTGTTTCCTTGTAAAGCGAAGGTAGGTCATGACCCGTCTGTCGCATTACTTCAACTACACGGTCGAAAGATACGGTATGATGGCCATCTGAGAAGGAAGCGTAGAGGTCTGCATCCAAAGCTCGGGCGGCAGCAAAGGCATTTCGCTCGATACAAGGAATCTGAACCAGCCCGCAAACCGGGTCGCAGGTCATTCCGAGATGATGCTCCAACCCCATTTCGGCAGCATATTCTACCTGAGCCGGACTGCCTCCGAAAAGCTGACAGGCTGCAGCCGAAGCCATGGCGCAGGCAACACCTACCTCGCCCTGGCAACCAACATCAGCACCACTGATAGAAGCATTCTGCTTTACGATGTTGCCTACCAATCCGGCTGTAGCCAAGGCTCTCAAGATGCGCTGTTCACTCATATCATGAGAAGTAAACATGTGGTAGAGTACAGCTGGCAATACACCACAGGCGCCACAGGTAGGAGCTGTAACGATTGTGCCACCCGAAGCATTCTCTTCGCTCACAGCCAGCGCATAAGCATAAACCAAGCCGCGGCTCTGCAGGGAAGCACGGTAACCTTTCGCCTTTATATAATAGGTGGCAGCCTTACGCTGTAGCTTCAGCGGACCAGGCAAAACACCTTCATGATCCAAACCATTCCTGATGCTCTGCTTCATCGTTTGCCAAACCATGTCTAGATAATCCCAGATATCATCCGATTCGCATTTCTCAACATACTCCCAGAATGAGCGTCCGTTATCATAGCACCATTGCTTGATGTCGGCGAGCTTGTTCAGATCATAAACATCCTTGGCGCCCAGCTCTTCGTTGCCGGCAGTACCATCTGATATGGCTCCACCACCAATACTGTAAACGGTCCATTCATCAATAATATCGCCGTTCAGATCCTTGCCCACAAATTTCATTCCGTTGGGATGATAAGGCAGGAAAGTCTGTGGCTGCCAGATGATGTTCACGGTTTTATGAGGTCTGAGCACTTCTTCTATTGCCACATCAGTCATGTGTCCCTTACCTGTAGCAGCCAGACTTCCATAGAGGGTTACTTCATAATAAGAAGCGTTAGGGCAACGCTCCAGAAAAAGTTTGGCTGCACGCTGAGGCCCCATCGTATGACTGCTCGATGGTCCCTTACCTACTCTATATAATTCCTTTAATGACTTCATTTTTCTCGTATTTAATATTTTTACTTATCGATTTTTCCCTTTTAATGGGCTCAGTTACTTATTTCTTCAGTTTACCATCCGAAAGTTACTTCATCTGTTTGGCTTTCAGGATGATGACATCCGTGAGAGGCCTGTCGTTGTTTGCCTTATCGGTAGCCACATTCTGAATCTTATCAACCACATCCATGCCTTCAAGCACCTCTCCGAATACAGTGTAGCCGTTGTCAAGGTGAGGAACACCACCATGCTTGATGTAGCCCTTCTGCAACTGTTCTGAAGGAATGGCGTAATACTTGCCTTCCCGTTTCAGTTTTTCTACATAATATTCCATCTGCCTTGGAGAAAAATTTCTGCCCCAGGTGATGTAGAAATCAGTAGACGCCGAAGCTTTGGTCGGATTTTCATCATCTCCTTCGCGAGCAGCACAGAGCTGTCCGCGCTTATGATAATATTTAGGATAGATGATTTCTGCCGGAACCGTATAGTTTACATCAAACTTCTGCGGCTTTTCCATGTTCACCTTTCTGCATGAATAATCGCCACCCTGAATCATGAAATTCTTGATGACACGCTGAAAGATGCAACCGTCATAATAGCCCGAATTGACAAGTTTCAGGAAATTATCCCGATGTTTGGGAGTATCGTTGTAGAGAGCCACGAGAATGTTGCCCATCGTAGTTTCCAGCAACACCTGAGGGCAGGTCGGATCGTGCGGTGTTTCCCAGTCGAGCAGAGAATCGGGCTTAGACGCCACAACTTTTCCGGCTGGTTCTGATGTGTTCTGATTGCCTTCACTCTGAGCGAATGTCGTAACAGGCACCGTAAGAAGAGCGAGTGTCAATAATCTGATAATCTTCTTCATATTTTTGTATAATTTTACATCTATTTATGTTATCGGATGCAAAGATAATGATTTTATTCTAAAAAATTGATTTTTTATGCGGGAAAAGTTACTTTGTTTCATACATTCTTCATATCTTTGCAGCAGAAGACAGAAAATGCAATCAATTATGAAGAAAAATATATATATTATCATCGCTTTTTGCACTTTCCTCACTACAGAAACAAGTGCTCAGCAACAGGTAAGCTTCGGACCATTGCATAGTCCGGACAGTCCGCGCGAAGAATGGTTGCTGCCTGGCGATACGGTTTACCAGGCAGGAAAACCTATGATTTATCAGGGAAAACCGGTGAAGAATGCATATATGACTCCTGCCCGACTATCAGATAAGAAAGAAACTCTCGGCAAAAACGGGTTGCTGGGGGAAGCTTCGCTAGACAGCACCTATTATAATAATCCCATCTCCAACCTTACCAACAGCTTGAGTTATCCGTTGGGCTATGGCTGGGGGCTGCACAAGGGATTGAATCTCTCGGTAGATCTTTCTGCCTTTGCCACATTCGGCAAGAATGTGCCTCACAGAGGCGGTTTCACCCAGACCATCGATGCAACCTACCTAACGCCACTCACCAAAGACAACAAACTTTGGTTGGCTCTGGGCACTTATATCAACAACGTAAACTATGGTGGAGACAGTTATCATGACGGTGGAGTCTACGGCATTCTGGGCTACCAGTTTAATGAGCATTGGGAGGCTTACGTTTACGGTCAGCTTAGTGTAGCCAACAATTACAATTCTCTCTACGGCCGTTATGGCGGTTATGGCTATGGTCCCTACGGCTATTCGCCTTGGGGCTACGGAATGTATCCTTGGGGTATGGGAAGAGGAATCATGCCGGGTGGCTACGGAATGGGAGTACCTGGCGCCAACGTTTTAGGAGCCGGTGTAAGATACACTAATTCCAAAAAAACTTTCTCTATCGGTTTAAACGTAGAAGGAGTATGGTATGATAATAAGACGCCGTCCTATTTCAAGCAATACGACTATCCTGTGCCAAAAGCGCCTGAAAAAGATTAAGGAAAAGGATGGTTTTAAGTTAAGAAAAAGATAAAAGATAGCTTTGGCTTAAGAAAAAGACAAAGCATAAAAAGAAAGAGGTTCACTTTTCAATATAATCATATTGAAGTGAACCTCTAAGTTTATTCTGAAAAGAATCAGTTTACATAGAATCATCTCTCTCCATGAGATTATACCTATGAGTTTAGATTCTATTCAGCGAGAATCTGGACTATTCTTTCTGCTGAGCGACCATCCCATCTGTCAGGAATGCCCGCTTTCTTCCATTCACCCTTCAGAAGTTTCTGCATAGATTGCTTCAGTAACTCCGGATCTTCAGCAACCAGTTCGTTTGTACCCACCTTTACGGTTTCAATATGCTCAGTATAGCTGTTGAGCGTAATGCAAGGAACCCCATTGAAGGTAGCTTCTTCAGCCACATTACCCGAATCGGTAATCACACCTTTGGCGTGGGCTGTAAGATAAGCAAACGACAGATAATCGAGCGGCTGAACCACCTGGATTCCACTCTGATGATTACTCTCTTCCTGATAAGCCTTGAATGCGAGCACGAAGCCCAAGGCTTTACCTCGAAGCGGAGCAATAATCTTCACTCCAGCCTGGCGCGCCTCTTCATCTATGACAGCAATGAGCGATTTCATCTCATCAATGTTATTGACGATGGCCTTGCGGTTCAAGGTCAAAACCATATATTCACCTTCTTTCAAGTGAAACTCGTCCATGACTTCAGGACGCTGCATTTTAGACTGAAGGAAGCGGATGTTGTCGATAAGCACATTTCCTACCATGTAAACCTTAGACAATTCTGCGCCTTCCTTGTTGGCGATGCTGTTGTTTGAAATGCCAGCGGTAAAGAGAATATCTGACAAACCATCAATCACCAGACGGTTGATTTCCTTTGGCATGGTAATGTCAAAACTGCGGGTTCCTGCTGCAATATGAGCAAGCTGCACACCCTGTTTCTTGGTGACAATTGCCACAGCCATGGTTGAAGCCAGATCATCAACCACAATGACAACATCTGTAGCATTCTGCTGCAGATAGCGCTCAAACTGACCCATCACCTGTCCGGTAAGTTCGTTCATGTTTGGACAGTCTACGCCGAGATAAGCATCCGGTTTCTGAATGCCTAAGTCATCGAAAAGAGAAGATTCCAATGTCGGATCATCCTCTTTTCCTGTGTAAACCAACTGATAGCTGATTTCGTTACCAGCTTCCTGAGCATTACGAATTGCTCTAATTACAGGCGCAACCTTGATAAAGTTAGGTCTTGCACCTGCAACGATACAGATTTTCTTCATTTTTATCCTGTTTAATATTTTTTACTTACTGAACTTGCAGTTTAATGATATTCAGAGTGCTTTATTTCTTGAGCCAATCTTGAGCCAAAGGGCATTATCCATTGACTCAGAGGTTTTTATCCCTTGAAAAGGTCTTTGATTCCTCCTATAGAGCCCAAGAGATTGGTTGCCTCGTATGGAAGATAAACCACCTTATTATCCTTACCCTGAGCCACTTCCTGCATCATGCTGATGTATTTCTGGGCCAGGAGATAGTTGGCTGGATTCGTACTCTGTCCTACAGCTTCCGTAATCTTCTGAATGGCAATAGCCTCGGCCTCAGCTTTACGGATGCGGGCAGTAGCCTCACCTTCTGCATTCAGGATAGCCTGCTGTTTGGCAGCCTCAGCCTTGTTCACGATGGCAGCCTTCTCACCTTCTGAGAGCAGGCGTTGCTTTTCCTTCTCACCTTCAGAAGTCAGGATGGTAGCACGCTTGTTGCGTTCAGCCTGCATCTGCTTTTCCATCGCCTGGAGCACACTCTCAGGAGGTGTAATATCCTGCAATTCTACTCGGTTTACCTTGATTCCCCACTTATTGGTTGCATCATCCAAAACTGCACGGAGTTTGGTGTTAATCGTATCGCGGGAGGTAAGAGTCTGGTCAAGTTCCATCTCACCTATTATATTACGCAAGGTAGTTTGGGTCAGTTTCTCTATGGCGTTTGGCAGATTGTTGATTTCATACACACTCTTGAATGGGTCCACAATCTGGAAATAGAGCAACGCATTTATCTGCATCTGTATATTATCCTTAGTGATTACGTTCTGACGGTCGAAATCGTAGACCTGTTCACGAAGGTCGATGCTGTTTGTATAAACGTATCTTCCGTTTCTCATAGACACAATATCCTTGGCATGGTCAATGAAAGGAATGATGACATTAATACCCGGCTTGAGCGTGGCAAAATATCGTCCGAGACGCTCTATGATTTTCGTCTCACTCTGAGGGATGATGACGATGGTTTTCTTAACCACTACGAGTGCAAGTGCTACTAGAGCCACCAGCACATAAATTCCTATGTTCATGATGTTTATACGATTAAGTGAATAATGTTGATTTTAAACTTTTCCTACCTAAACTTTTTCTACCTTGAGGATGATAGATTCGTGACCTAAGATTCGAACCTTATCGCCTACAGCAAGCGGTTCGGCAAGATGCGGAGCTTCCGCTTTCCAATCATCTCCATCCAGCTTCACTCTACCATATCCTCCGGCAGGAATCATCTCGGTCACTTCCCCTATCTGTCCTGCCAGCGCATCGGCGTTACTGCGGCGGTCTTCCCCACCCTTGTGTAGCGATTTCAGCAGATGCGGACGAACCAGCCAGATGCTAAGCATAGAGCAGATAGCCCAAACCACTACCTGCACCCAGAAAGGTGCTCCTACTAATGCCACAGGAATGCTGATGAGCGCACCAATGGCAAAACAAGTAACATAGAAATCGCCGGAAGACAACTCTAAGATGAGGCAGATGAACATCACCGACGTCCATACCAGCCAAAGGTTATGAGATAAATACTCCATACTTAACTATTTAATTTGATTCTTCAGATTCGAGAGATTCGAAAGAGAAGATGAATTCATTTCTTCAGATTCGAGAGATTCGGAAAATTCCTTATTTTCTGCGGGTTGTAGTCTTCTTTTTTCTACTGGTCTTCTTGGTTGTAGAAGTCTTGCTCGCAGAACCTACCTTATAAGTTGTCTGAGGCTTATAATACTTCAGCGCAGTAGGCATTTCCTTCTGCAAGGCAGCAATACGCTTGGCGTCTGAAGGGTGATCACTGAAAATATCACTCTGATTGCTGCTTGAGCCCTGTGACATTCTCTTCCAGAAAGGAATGGCCTGCTGAGGATCGTAACCAGCCATGGCAGCGAAGATAAGCCCCATGTAATCTGCCTCGGTTTCATTATCACGGGAATACTTCAGATTGCGGAATGAGAAATACTGTCCGGCAACTGCACTTGCCACATTACCTACACCATTACCTACTGTCTGGTTCAACACCGTTCCCAGGATACTTGTACCGGTTTGCTGATTCTGCTGTTTGGTGAGCTGCTCAGCACTATGTTTAGCCACAGCATGAGCTATTTCGTGACCCAAAACGATTGCCAAACCGGTTTCATTCTGAGTGTAAGGCAAAAGTCCTTCATAAACCACAATTTTACCGCCAGGCATACAGAATGCATTGGCAGACTTATCTTGTACCAGATTGAATTCCCATGAATAATTCTTCACGTCGGCTTCAAATCCATTCTGCTTCAAATAGAGTTCAACAGCATTGGCAAGTCTTTTTCCTACCCGCTGAACCATCGCCGTATTGGCTGCATTGGTCGACTTCTTGGCAGAAGCCATGTACTTTGTGTATTCCTGATTAGACAGACTGAGAACCTGCTCATCGGATACAGAGATGCGATGAGTGCGACCGGTCAGAGGCACCGTCTGAGTAGTGCCGCAAGATGACAGCGCAAGAGCTGCCACAACCGTCAAAACTAAAACCTTAAACTTTTTCATCTTAACTTACTTATGTATATAAAATATGTTTATTCATTAAGTTTATGTGCTGTTTGAAACACATTTTCTCTGCAAATATACTATTTCTAGTTGAAACCACCAAAGAAAAATGAGAAAAACATGAAATATAACCTAAAAATAACACAAGATAACTGACAAAAAAGGGGTGTACGAAAAAAAATGGCAAAAAAATAAGGTGTGGCACAATCTTTGCAGTTTCGCAAAACCGTCAGACTGCCAGATGACAGCTGCCCGAGAAAGCAGCATTATCAGCAGACTGGGTTTAAGAAGTATAACATTAAAATATTTTAATATGAACGCAAAGAAGGAAGTGCCTGTATTGCTCTTGACAGGCTACCTGGGTAGTGGAAAGACAACCCTTCTCAACAAGATTTTAGCTAACGAAAAAGGTATTAAATTTGCCGTCATCGTCAACGATATTGGTGAAGTCAATATTGATGCAGCCCTGATAGAAAAAGGTGGCGTAGTAGGTCAGAAAGATGATTCGCTCGTTTCTCTCCAGAATGGTTGCATCTGCTGCACATTGAAGATGGACCTGGTAGAACAGCTCAAGGAAATCGTAGACATGAAGCGTTTCGATTACATTGTCATCGAGGCTTCCGGAATCTGCGAGCCGGCTCCTATTGCCCAGACCATCTGTTCTATCCCATCCCTCGGTCCTCAGTACATCGAGAATGGCATTCTGCGCCTTGACAGCATCGTTACCGTAGTAGATGCTTTGCGTATGAAGGATGAATTCTCCAACGGCAGCGACCTGATGAAGAAGAATATGGATGAGGAAGATCTAGCTTCGCTCGTCATCCAGCAGATTGAGTTCTGCAACATCATTCTTCTGAACAAGGCTGCAGAGGTTGAACCTAAGGAACTGGAGCACCTGAAGCAGATTATCCGTGCCATCCAGCCAAAGGCAGAAATCTTTGAATGCAACTATGGTGACGTTGACTTGAATCTGATCGTCAACACCAAGAAGTTTGATTGGGAAGCCGTATCCACTTCAGCCGGTTGGATTCAGGAGATTGAATCAGAAAGAAACGAAGAGCACGAAAAAGAAGATGATGATGACGAACATGAGCATCATCACGATCATGACGAGGAAGACGAACATGAGCATCATCATCATGACCACGATGACCATGACCACGACCACGATGAGCATGAGCACCATCACCATCATCATCACCACGATCATGACCATGATCATGAAGGCGGAGAAGTTGAGGAATACGGAATCGGCACCTTCGTTTACTATCGTCGCAAGCCTTTCGACCTGGGCCTCTTCGATGATTTCGTAGCAAGAAAATGGCCTAGAGACGTGGTTCGCGCTAAGGGAATCTGCTATTTCGATGATGAGCGCGACATGTGCTACGTGTTCGAACAGGCTGGCAAGCAGAAGACTGTAAAGCAGGCTGGCCAATGGTTGGCTACCATGCCGAAAGACGAACTCGCCCAGGTCTTGATGAATAACCCACAGCTGCAGAAGGAATGGGATCAGGAATTGGGCGACCGCATGATAAAAATCGTATTCATCGGTCAGCATATCAAGGAACAGAAAGATGCTATCATTGCTGAGCTCGACAAGTGCTTGGCGTAGAATCTTATTCACCCAGCTTCCAGGCAAAAAGCAAATGAAAAATAGCTCAAAATGAGCAGAAAACAAGAAAAACGGAGGAAAACGAACAAAAAAGTGAAGTTTTTCCTCCGTTTTTTAGTTTAATTCGTTTTTTTTTGTTAATTTTGCACCCGAATAATAAAAGCGTAATTAATATGAAGACAAACTTCAGACCGGCGTATATAAAGGACTTTGCTGCTTGCTGGAAAGTCATCGACCAGGCTCGCCAAAGTATGATAGAATCGGGACGTCATCAATGGACTGAGGAATATCCATCAGAAAAAGACATCAGAAAAGACATAGAAAATGGCAACGCCTTCGTTCTGACAGTAAACGAAGAGGTAGTTGTCTATGGAGCAGTCATATTGAATGGTGAACCCAAATATAAGAAATTAGTTGGCAACTGGATTACCGATGGCGATTATTATGTAATACATCGCTTTGCCACGTTGCCTAGTTTCCAGCGTGAAGGTTTGGCGCGTATTTTCATCAGTAAGGTGAACAGCATGTGCGAGGTAGAAAAAATACCTAGCATCAAGGTTGACACCAACTTTGATAATACGCCGATGATTAACCTTCTGTCTTCGATGGGTTTCTGCATCTGCGGACGTGTAAACTATGGAGGAAACAGAGGTCAGCGTTTCGCCTTTGAAAAACTCTCCATAGCCATGGAACCTGCAGATTAATTTCTGACCATCGAAAAACACAACATTTGATTAATATCCTCAAACATTCATTATGGAAGAGAAACTATTGCAGATGAAGAGCTTGGTTGAAAGACTCAACCAAGCTTCGGATAGTTATTATAACGGAAAAGGCGAACTCATGACCGACTATGAGTGGGACGCCCTTTTCGACCAGCTCAAGAGATTGGAAGAGGAAACAGGCGAAATTCTGCCTGACTCCCCTACTAATCGCGTGTCAGAAGATTCTATCGTAGGAAAGAAAGAGGAGCATGAATTTGCCGCCCTCTCTCTGGCAAAGACCAAACAGGTAAGTGATCTTGTAAAATGGGCAGAAGACCGCCCTATCTGGATTTCATGGAAACTGGACGGACTGACCCTCGTAGTAACCTATGACGGCGGAAAACTCACCAAAATCGTTACCCGCGGTAACGGACACATCGGCACCAACATTACCCACTTGGCTCCAGCCATTTCAGGCATTCCTGCTACCATTTCAGAGAAAGGACATCTTGTAGTAAGAGGAGAAGCTGTTATTTCGTATGCAGATTTCGAACAGTTCATCATCGAAAGCGAAGGCGATTACGCCAATCCACGAAATCTCGCTTCAGGCTCACTCACGCTGAAGGATATTGAAGAGGTGAAGCAGCGCCATATCCAATGGATTCCGTTCACCCTGGTTTATACTGAGCGGGAACTTACCTCATGGGGCGAACGCATGCAGATGCTGAAAGACCTGGGAATGAATCCTGTAGAACGTGAGCGTATTGACCACCCTACCACAGAAAATATCCAGCTGGAAATAGACAAGTTTACGGAGAAGGTGACAAGCAAGAAGAATCCTTTCCCGGTAGACGGACTGGTGATTTGCTACGATGATACAGCTTATGCAGCTACGGGGTCGGTTACAGGCCACCACGCTACGAGGGCAGGATTTGCCTTTAAATGGCAAGACGAGCATGCAGAGACAGAACTCGACCACATAGAATGGTCGTGCGCAGCCAGCACCATCACGCCTGTAGCTGTTTTTAAACCGGTAGAACTTGAAGGAACCACCGTGCAGCGTGCCTCGCTCTGCAATGTAAGCGAATGCGAGCGTCTGGGCATTGGCGACAAGGGAACCAGACTGCAGGTCATCAAGGCCAATAAGATTATCCCGAAGGTAATCAATATTACAGAGGTTGTGGGGAGTTTTGTCATTCCCGACGAATGTCCGGTCTGCCATGCGACAGCTGTAGTGCGCGAGAGTGAGAGCGGCACCAAGACTCTCCATTGCACCAATGCAGCCTGCCCAGCCAAACAACTTAAGAAATTTGCCCGCTTCGTCAGCAAGGAAGGAATCAATATTGACGGAATCTCAGAACAGACTGTCTGGAAATTCATCAATCATGGTTTTATCAGGGAATATGCTGATTTCTACAAACTGAAGAATTATGCGTTCGAGATTTCCTGTTTCGAAGGATTTGGCAAGAAGAGCGTAAGCAATCTTCTGGAGAGTGTAGAGAAAAGTCGCCATACTGATGGCCGTCATCTGCTCTACGCCTTGAATATTCCGCTCTGCGGCGGCGATGTGGCTAAAAAACTGCTCAGCCGTTACAAGGTGAAGGAACTGATAGAAACGGCGCGCCTGAGCATGTTCGATGATGAGTTTGCAAGCATTGATGGTATTGGACCTGAAAAGAGTGCCAAGTTTATCGCCTGGTTCAAGGATGATGTTAATTTCCAGCATGTGCAGCATCTGCTGTCCGAGCTGATTATCGAGGAACAGGAGCCTGTAGAAACGGGAAATAAATGCCAAGGGCTGACTTTCGTCATAACCGGAGATTTGTATCATTACAAGAACCGCAACGAGCTGAAGGCTTACATTGAAAGTCAGGGCGGCAAGGTTACGGGAAGTGTGAGCAAGAGTACTAACTTCCTGATTAACAACGATGCAGCTTCGCAGAGTTCAAAGAACAAGAAAGCCCATGAACTCAATATTCCGATTATCACAGAGGATGAGTTCATAGAAAAGTTTCAGGAGTAAACAAGTGAATAAAGCGAAATAAAAAGCGAAAGCCAGATTCCGGATTACGGACTTGGCTTTCGCTTTTCTACTTTTAAGAACCTGCAAATTCTCTGTTATTATTCTCCCAGGAACTGACCCATGAAGAGAATGGCGCCACTATTACGTTCTGTAATGAAATAAACGAATGGATGGTTGGCATGAAATTCTACACGCTTCATCTCGTTAGGACCCAGTGAGGTCAGCATCACAGCAGCTGTTACGGCAGCAGCCTTGGTACCACGCTCGCTTACCTCAATCTTTGCCTTCTGCAACATCTTCGATACGTAGAAGTTGCCATTGGCAAAACGGCTGAAATCTGCCGTGCCTGGCTGGAAGATGCTTGGAGCTCCCAATTTACTGATAATCTGATTAAGCGACAAATCCATCTCTGTGGTAAACTTAGGGAATTTTAAATCTACCTGGCAACGATCCATGTCATTACTCAACTTCTGAAGTTTATCAGCATCCATCTCCTTCATCACCTCGCTAACGCTCTTGCCAGCCTTAGGAAGAAGAACGGTCATCTGATAACTTCCATTTCCGTATGGCAGCTCTACAGCCTGCAACATATCATTTTCAGTATAGGCAAACTTCTTGTTCTGGTGCATCATGTTCACCTTCTTAATATCGCGGGTGTAACCGCTGAAGTTCTCGAGTTTAGTGTTCTTCGCATCAAACTTCTCCTGCCAGATTCCATTAAAATAAATAGCATTCAGAAGGTAAGAAACGGCTGCTGGGTCTACCTGGTCGATGATGCTAGGAATCATGCCTTTAGTCTGCTTCTTGCACCAGTCATTAATGCGAGTGGCAGATTTAGGAGAGGTAAAGTCCATGCTCTCAACGCCAGCCTGATAAGAATCGGCCACGGTGTGAGCGAAATCGCTGTTCAATGTGAAATTCTTGTTGATAGCGATAAAGTTGGCAATGTTTACGGTTGTCTGCTTGTCGAGCTTGCCAGCCGAAAGCATCAGCGCCTTATAACAGTCGTTGAGTTCCTTCACGCTCACGCCCTCGCAACCGATTGCCTTCAGAATCTCCTGCTGAGTCTTGCCGTCGGCACCATTTGCAAGCATTCCCATCAGATAGGCGATGCTCATTGGCGAAACCACCTCAGAATCCATGCCGCTAATCTGCTGATAGAGTCTGAAAGCGAAATCATTATTCTTCTTCACGATGTTCTGCTGAGCCTCTGAGAGGACAAGATAACTCTCGTCCATTTCCTCATCTGCTGACGGACGGGCAGCCTCTGCCTCCGTTATCTTCTCAGCCTTTGTTGCGTTCTCATTCTGTGCATTCTTGCTAGTGCTGCAAGAAGTCATAGCCATTACAGCTGAAGCTAAAATAGCTGCACTAAATACTTTTTTATTCATATTTCTCTAATTTATTAGTTCATTTTAATGACTCTACGCTCCTGAACCCAAAGGGACAGTTCCTCTTTAAAAGGCAGTTCCCGAATCGGAATCTGAATCGTGAGTTCTGAAGATAAAATGAAAAATCGGCTAATCCTTGCACGGGAAAAGCCGATTTTACTATTTCTTAACAAAAAATATCTATGTTCTTTACAAAAAAAATCAATGCAACGGTGCCTCTTCCGAAGGTCTGCCAGGCTTTATTCTGAGATGATATCTGTTTCCATCATATTCCACGCGCATGATGTTCGTCCTGTTGGTCTTCATCTCATCGCTCGAATTAGCTACAAGATGTTCGTATAGATCTATTGCCACATGACCCATCGTTCTGCGCAGATTGATTTCGATGCAAGGCACTACGCCCAGACCGGTTCTGTTTACGTCCTCACCTTCCTGATTCAGCACAGCCACGCAGAATTCATCCTTCTCCCCTTTCGTGCAGATCATCATGTCTACTCCAAACGGACCACTGTAAATATCCTTCAGCGCCGGCTCCATTACCTCGATGATGCGCTGTCTGATTCCGGCAAGCTGCGCCTCGCTAATGAGCGGTTTCAACATTTCCACCTTATCATCTTCAGAGCAGAGCACATTGCCCGAATAGGCATTCTTGATCGTATCGAATAGCGAAAGACCGCGATAGAGCGCCTTGCCATCTTTCATTTCAAACTCCATGGCGAAATCTCTCACCTTATTATATAGAGGTTCTACGGTTACGCCGCCCTGATGATAAATCATGTTTGTCACCCATCTTTCGAAGGTAGGATAATCTCCGGCAGTCCTGAAGTCCTCAGCACTCACATATTTCACTCCCCTCCCGCTGCTGCTCCAGGGAGCCTTGACAACAGCTTTACCATGCTGGAGAATGAGTTCTTTGACACGGGCCGTTTCAGTAACATATTCCACGCCACGCTGCAGATGAAGGGCAGCCCATTGCCTGCTGCTCACCTCGCGTACCTTATTTAATAGAGCATCAGTCGGCAACATAATCTCCGGCATTCCCAAACGCTCCAACTCACCTTTCAGCGACGAGTTCCATCCCCAGGGATGAACACTGTCCAGAAATTCAGTCTTGAGCAGATGCTTCAGCTGAGGCTTGGTGATGAACTCAACCTTGCTGTTCAGTTCAGCCCCAAAATGGCGCACCCTGTTCTTCGCAAAATCAATATCATCCACAAGTACGAGGTCGCCCTCTTCCGCCCAAAGAGCCGGAATGAAAGCAAGATCACTTCTAAGTTGTCTACCCGCATGAGGTGCGGTGAACTGTTTCAGATTTGCAGCCAAAGCCAAATCATGTTCTGGATTGAAAATATGTAACTTCATGGTGCAAAGATATAAAGAAAAGTGCAAAAAAGGGCAGAAAATCCCCATTTTTACTTAGACAAGTGCTAAATAATGAAAAAAAAGTTACTTTTTGCTATCTAGAGTTTGCAAATTAGAAATATTTAATTACCTTTGCATCGTAAAAACAATTAGAAACGATATAAACTCATGGAAGAAGCATTCTTCAGAACACATACATACCTCGTAGAGCATACGGACGCACCAGTAAGACGCACTCTGATGGACGAAATCGACTGGAGCGACCGTTTGATTGGCATAAAGGGAACACGCGGTGTAGGAAAGTCTACATTCCTCCTTCAATATGCCAAGGAGCACTTTGGCCCTACTGACCGCAAGTGCCTGTATGTGAATATGAACAATTTCTATTTTCAAAGCAGAGGAATCGCAGATTTTGCAGGTGACTTTGTTCGCCACGGCGGCAGAACCCTTCTCATCGACCAGGTCTTCAAGCAGTCGGACTGGAGCAAGGAACTGCGCAAATGCTACGACCTCTATCCAGAGTTAAGAATCGTGTTCACAGGTTCCAGCGTGATGAGACTGAAGGAAGAGAATCCTGAGCTCAATGGAATCGTGAAAAGCTATAATTTGCGAGGCTTCTCTTTCAGAGAGTTTATCAACCTGCAGACTGGCAACAGTTTCAAGCCATATACACTCGATGAAATCTTGCGCAATCACGAGCACATCATCAAGCAGATACTGCCTAAGGTGAGCCCGATGAAATACTTCCAGGACTACTTGCATCATGGATTCTATCCATTCTTCCTGGAGAATCGCAACTTCACAGAGAATCTACTAAAGACAATGAACATGATGACCGAGGTAGACATCCTCCTCATCAAGCAAATCGAACTGAAATATCTCACCAAGATCAAGCGGCTCTTCTATCAGCTAGCTGTAGAAGGTGCCAAGGCTCCCAACGTGAGCCAGCTTGCCGAAGAGATCAACACCAGTAGAGCTACGGTAATGAACTACATCAAGTATCTTGCTGATGCGCGACTCATCAACATGATTTACCCTAACGGGCAGGAGTTCCCAAAGAAACCATCCAAGGTGATGATGCACAACTCCAACCTGATGTACGCCATCTATCCTATCAAGATAGACAAGCAGGAGGTAATGGAAACATTCTTCGTCAACTCGGTCTGGAAAGACCACAAGGTAAGCCAAACCGGCAAGGACCACTACTTCATTGTAGACGGTGAGAAGAAGTTCAGAATCTGCGATGCGCAATCTCCAAACAAGGTGCGCAACAATCCCGACATCATCTACGCCCGATACAATACCGAGGTAGGCAAGGACAACAGGATTCCGTTATGGCTTCTGGGTTTCCTATATTAGGGAATGTTGAATGTGGAGTGTTGAATGTTGAATTGCCTAACGGCATCTGCATGAAGACACATAAGGGCGCAAGCCTAACTCAACACTCAACATTCAACACTCAACATTAGAATAAGTTAGAATAAGAATGAATTAAATACAAAACATTTTTAATATTTTATCTAAAAGTAAAATGGCTAAAGAGAAAAAATTTATCACTTGTGATGGTAACACAGCTGCCGCACACGTAAGCTACATGTTTACTGAGGTTGCTGCTATCTACCCTATTACTCCATCATCACCAATGGCGGAGCATGTAGATGAATGGGCTGCCAAAGGTCGTAAGAACCTTTTCGGTCAGCGAGTTTCTATCCAGGAAATGGAATCAGAGGCTGGTGCTGCCGGTGCAGTTCACGGTTCTCTCCAGGCTGGTGCCTTGACTTCAACTTACACTGCTTCTCAGGGTTTGTTGCTGATGATTCCTAACATGTACAAGATTGCTGGTGAGTTGCTCCCTTGCGTGTTCAACGTATCAGCTCGTACATTGGCTTCTCACTCACTTTGTATCTTCGGTGACCACCAGGACGTAATGGCTTGCCGCCAGACAGGTTTCGCTATGTTCTGCTCAGGTTCTGTTCAGGAGGTTATGGACCTCTCTGCAGTTCCTCACTTGGCTACATTGGAGACAAAGGTTCCTTTCATTAACTTCTTCGACGGTTTCCGTACTTCTCACGAGTACCACAAGATCGAGGAGATGGATATGGAAGACATCCGTCCATTGGTTAAGGAAGAGTTCATCGAGGACTTCCGTAACCGTGCTTTGACTCCTGAGCGTCCTGTTACTCGCGGTACCGCTGAGAACCCAGAGACATTCTTCACTCACCGTGAGGCTTGCAACACTTACTACGATGCAATCCCTGAGGTAGTAGAGAAGTACTGCCAGGAGATGACTAAGATCACTGGTCGTGAGTACCACCTCTTCAACTACTATGGTGCTGAGGATGCTGAGAACATTATCATCCTGATGGGTTCTGCTACAGAGCCAGCTCGCGAGGCTATCGACTACTTGAACAAGCAGGGCAAGAAGGTTGGTATGGTTGCAGTTCACCTCTTCCGTCCATTCTCTGTTGACTTCCTGAAGAAGACTATCCCAGCTACAGTTAAGCGCATCGCTGTTCTCGACCGTACTAAGGAGCCAGGTGCAGAGGGTGAGCCATTGTACCTCGACGTTAAGTCAGCTCTCTACGATGACGAGCGCAAGCCATTGATCGTTGGCGGTCGTTATGGTCTCGGTTCTTCTGATACAACTCCAGCTAAGATTGTTGCTGTATTCAAGAACCTCGAGTTGCCACAGCCAAAGAACCACTTCACTGTAGGTATCGTTGATGACGTTACATTCACTTCTCTCCCAGAAGAGGAGGAAATCCCAATGGGTGGCGACGACTTGTTCGAGGCTAAGTTCTATGGTTTGGGTGCTGACGGTACTGTTGGTGCTAACAAGAACTCAGTTCAGATTATCGGTAACAATACCAACAAGTATTGCCAGGCATACTTCTCTTACGACTCTAAGAAGTCTGGTGGTTTCACCTGCTCTCACTTGCGTTTCGGCGACAGCCCTATCCACAGTGCTTATCAGGTAAATACTCCTAACTTCGTAGCTTGTCACGTACAGGCTTACCTCCACATGTACGATGTTACACGTGGTTTGCGTAAGAACGGTTTCTTCCTGTTGAACACTATCTTCGACGGTGAGGAGTTGGTTAACTTCATCCCTAACAAGGTAAAGCGTTACTTCGCTCAGAACAACATCACTGTTTACTATATCAACGCAACTAAGATTGCTCAGGAGATTGGTCTCGGTAACCGTACCAACACCATCCTCCAGTCTGCATTCTTCCGTATCACAAAGGTTATTCCTTTGGATCTCGCTGTAGAGCAGATGAAGGCATTCATCGTTAAGTCTTACTCTAAGAAGGGTCAGGACGTTGTTGACAAGAACTTCGGCGCTGTTGACCGTGGTGGTGAGTACAAGCAGTTGACAGTAGATCCAGCTTGGGCTAACCTCGCTGACGATGAGGCTAAGGAGGATAACGCTCCAGCATTCGTTAAGGAGCTCGTTCGTCCTATCAACGGCCAGGCAGGTGACCTCTTGAAGGTTTCTGACTTCGTTAAGCACAACACAGTTGACGGTACATGGCAGAACGGTACTGCAGCATTCGAGAAGCGTGGTGTTGAGGCATTCGTACCAGTATGGAACGTAGAGAACTGTATCCAGTGTAACAAGTGTTCATTCGTTTGTCCTCACGCAGCTATCCGTCCATTCGTATTGACCGATGAGGAGCTCGCAGGCATCGAGGGTCTCCAGACTCAGGATGTCAAGGCACCTAAGGCTTTGGCTGGAATGCACTTCCGCATCGAGACTTCAGTACTCGACTGTCTTGGTTGTGGTAACTGTGCTGACGTCTGCCCAGGTAAGAAGGGTGAGAAGGCGTTGACAATGGTTCCATTCAACGTAGACGCAGAGGATATGGTCAAGGAAGCAGCTAACTGGGAGTACCTCGTACACAAGGTAGCTTCTAAGCAGGATCTCGTAGACATCAAGCAGAGCCCTAAGAACTCTCAGTTCGCTCAGCCATTGTTCGAGTTCTCTGGTGCTTGCTCTGGTTGTGGTGAGACTCCATACGTTAAGTTGATTTCTCAGCTCTTCGGTGATCGTCAGATGATTGCTAACGCTACTGGTTGTTCTTCTATCTACTCAGCTTCTATCCCATCAACTCCATATACAAAGAACGCTAAGGGTCAGGGTCCTGCATTCGACAACTCATTGTTCGAGGACTTCTGCGAGTTCGGTCTCGGTATGGTAATGGGTAACAAGAAGATGAAGGAGCGCATCGCTCACTTGCTCGAAGAGGCTAAGGCTAGCGAGAAGGTTTCTGCTGAGTTCGTAGCTGCTGCTGACAAGTGGATTGCAAACATGAACGATTCTGAGGGTTCTAAGGAGGCTGCTGCAGAGTTGAAGCCTCTCATCGCTGCCTGCGCTGAGAAGGGTTGCCCTATCTGCAAGGAGCTCAAGACTTTGGATCACTACCTCGTTAAGCGTTCACAGTGGATCATCGGTGGTGACGGTGCTTCTTATGATATCGGTTACGGTGGTCTCGACCACGTATTGGCTTCTGGTGAGGATGTTAACATCTTGGTACTTGATACTGAGGTTTACTCTAACACTGGTGGTCAGTCTTCTAAGTCTACTCCACTCGGTGCTATCGCACAGTTCGCTGCTCAGGGTAAGCGTATCCGTAAGAAGGATCTCGGTTTGATGCAGACTACATACGGTTACATCTACGTAGCTCAGGTAGCTATGGGTGCTGACAATGCTCAGACATTGAAGGCTATCCGCGAGGCTGAGGCTTATCCAGGTCCATCACTCATCATCGCTTACGCACCATGTATCAACCACGGTTTGAAGCGTAAGGGCGGTATGGGTCGTTCACAGCACGAGGAAGAGTTGGCTGTTGAGTGCGGTTACTGGCACTTGTGGCGTTACAACCCACTGTTGGCTGATGAGGGTAAGAACCCATTCACACTCGACTCTAAAGCTCCTAACTGGGAGAACTTCCGCGACTTCCTGCTCGGTGAGGTTCGTTACCTCTCTGTACAGAAGGCATTCCCTAAGGAGGCTGATGAGCTCTTCTCTCAGGCAGAGAAGATGGCTAAACTTCGTTACCAGACTTACGTTCGTAAGAGCCAGGAGGACTGGAGCGAGCAGATCTAATCTAGCGAGATTTCAATAGGTTAAATATATCATCTCCGAAGACCTTGGTTGCGTTCTGCAATCAAGGTCTTTTTTGTCTAAAAATGCTCCATATTCATGTAAAAATTGGAAATAAGTAATGAAACATAGGGAAAAATCGTGATTTTGGGATTGAGTTCTTCAGGGGCAATTCAGAATAGTTTTGTAAAGAAAACAGAACATTCACATATGGTATAAGACGGGCTATGAGCTTCTGCCCTTTCAGGGCGTATTGAGTAATCTCAACCGTACAGATCGAACTATTGCGGATTTTTAATCCACTAAAAGGACCGGCGCAAGAAACGCAATCAGTCTGAGTAATGTAAATTATCCTTACCTACGCAAAACAGAAACCAAAAGAGGTAAAAATCAGTGCTTTTTAGTGATTTTTCGAATGAAAAACGCAAAATAAGAGGGTTAGAAAGGTGTTTTACCTCCTCTACAAAGGGTGAATAATGCCCATCCTCGGACTTCAAAACCCTTTCGATTTTAGAGATTTTTGACCGAAACAAAAGCGAAACAAAAGGTAAATAGAGGACATTAGAGTACGAATAAGGCATAATCATATAGTGACAGATATAGATTAGGTTACACCAATGCTATTAAAGTAATTCTATATATAAATTCCGTATAGTGCTAACAATTAACACTTTAGCATATCTCACCTTTCATCATTTCACATAGTCTCAAATATTATAATCCGGTCATTTCCGGTCATGGTCATTTTCGGTCATTTTTATTTCGGGGGAGAAAATGGTCACCTATAGTATAATATAAATAATATTTATATTTACTATAGCTCAAAATGACCAAACTCTTTTTTGAAAATGACCGAAAATGACCATGACCGAAAATGACCGCTGCCACTCTAGTTCTTAATGCCACCATTCACCCCCATTTACGTTAACCTGTAATAAAGTTCAGCTAGAAAACCAATAGAAATCAGTATCAATCAAACACTTACACTACTTCTCCGAAAGAAAGTCAGGGTAAAAGCTTGCATTCTGCCCAAAAATGTTGTATCTTTGCACCGGCAATCGAAAGAACAGCCTTTTGCACCTTGCTTAGGTCTTCTCTTAAGACCAACACGGGTCATAAACGATGGCAGGCGCTGGTCATCAATGAAGACCCGAAAACGGCAGGAACGGGGCATTCTGGGGAGTTGCTTAAAGAAACAAAAATTTGAACAAGAAGAAAATAATATGATTACAGTTGATGGATTGACCGTAGAATTTGGCGGCACCACCCTATTCAAAGACATTTCCTTCCAGATCAACGAGAAGGACCGTATAGCCCTGATGGGAAAGAATGGCGCAGGAAAGAGCACATTGCTCAAGATCATCGCTGGTGTGAGAAAAGCTACTCGTGGCACCGTTTCCGCTCCCAAGGATTGCGTCATCGCCTATCTGCCTCAGCATCTGATGACCGAAGACGGCAGAACCGTATTCGAGGAAACCTGTCAGGCGTTTGCCTATCTGCATGAAATGCAGGCTGAGATTGACCGCATCAACAACGAGCTCACCACCCGTACCGATTATGACAGCGATGATTACATGCAGCTCATAGAGAAAGTATCCTCTCTCTCAGAGAAATTCTACGCCATCGACATGACTCATTTCGAGGAAGATGTAGAGAAGACGCTGCTCGGTCTCGGTTTCGAGCGCTCTGATTTCAACCGCCCTACAAGCGAGTTTTCGGGAGGATGGAGAATGAGGATTGAGCTGGCAAAACTTCTCTTGAAATCGCCAGACGTACTGCTGCTAGATGAGCCAACCAATCATCTCGACATCGAATCCATCGGCTGGCTCGAAGACTTCATCATCAACAGTTCGAAAGCAGTAGTTGTCATCAGCCACGACCGAAAATTCGTTGACGACATTACAACAAGAACCATCGAAGTAACCATGGGGCGCATCTACGACTACAAAGCCACTTACAGCCAATATCTGGAACTGCGCAAGGAACGCCGCGAACAGCAGATGAAGAAATATGAAGAACAGCAGAAGATGATTGCTGAAACCAAGGACTTTATAGAACGCTTCAAAGGCACTTATTCTAAAACCTTCCAGGTGCAGAGCCGCGTTAAGATGCTGGAGAAACTGGAACTTATCGAAGTGGATGAAGAAGATACAAGTCGCCTTCGACTCAAGTTCCCGCCGAGCCCACGAAGCGGTGCTTATCCGGTTCAGATGAGCGATGTGGCGATGTCGTTTGATGGCAAGAAGATTTTCAGCGGCGTAAATCTTACCGTAGAAAGAGGCGACAAGATTGCCTTCGTGGGAAGAAACGGAGAGGGTAAGTCAACGCTTGTGAAATGTATCATGGGTCAGCTTCAGAACGAAGGAAAGTTGGAATTGGGACATAATGTGCAGATAGGTTATTTCGCCCAGAACCAGGCTTCTCTGCTCGATGGCGAACTTACCGTATTCCAGACCATTGATGATGTTGCCAAGGGTGAAATCCGCAACAAGATACGCGATTTGCTGGGAGCATTCATGTTTGGCGGAGAGGATTCTACCAAGAAGGTGAAAGTATTGTCGGGAGGTGAGCGCACCCGCCTTGCCATTCTCAAGCTGCTGCTGGAGCCGGTGAATCTGCTGATTCTCGATGAGCCTACCAACCACCTCGACCTGAAGACCAAGGATGTGCTGAAACAGGCCTTGCTCGATTTCGACGGAACGCTCATCGTGGTTAGTCACGACCGTGATTTCCTCGATGGTCTTGTCAGCAAGGTTTATGAGTTCGGTCATGGTCGCATCCGCGAACATCTCTGCGGCATTTACGAATTCCTGGAATCGAAGAAGATGGAAAATCTTCAGGAACTGGAGAAGAAACAATAACCCCTATTCTATTGTTTTCTTATCAAAAAATATTTCAAGCATAAAACAAAAAGTCCTGATGTTTCAAACAAACAAAACATCAGGACTTTATTTTTTTCTATCTATTCGGAAAACCATTCCCGAAAAATTCTATTCGGAAAAATTTCCTTCCGGAATTACCAAAGCTCCAGGCGCTGGTTCTTAGGAATGAACAGCTTATCGCCCTGCTTTACACCAAATGCCTCATACCAAGCATCGATGTGAGGAAGCGCACCATCAACACGCCACTTGCCGAGAGAATGAGGATCATTCTTTACGCGGTTGCGGATTTCCTTATCAGTAATGTTCTGTCCCCAAACACCTGCATAGGCGAGGAAGAAACGCTGTTCAGGAGTGAAACCATCCTTGTTCTTCAATGGCTTCTTGGCTGTAGCATTCTTGAAGGCATTGTAAGAAACCATCAAACCACCATGGTCGGCAAGGTTCTCGCCGAGGGTGAAACGGCCGTTGGCATTCAGATCAGGCAATACCTTGATGTTGCTGAAGAAATCAGCGTACATATCAGCACGCTTGTTGAAACCTTCTGCATCAGCAGGAGTCCACCAGTCCTTCAGATTACCGCTAGCATCATACTGACGACCCTGATCATCGAATCCGTGAGTCATCTCGTGGCCAATTACTACGCCGATAGCACCATAGTTGAATGCTGCATCAGCCTTAGGATCGAAGAATGGATACTGGAGAATACCAGCTGGGAAGCAGATTTCATTGGTAGTAGGATTATAGTAAGCGTTCACGGTCTGAGGAGTCATGAACCACTCATCCTTATCTACCGGCTTTCCTGCCTTCTTTGCAATCTCCTTATCGTTGGCAAACTTGCGGCAAGCCAATACGTTCTCATAATAGTTCTTAGATGGGTCGATACTGAGCTTGCTGAAATCAGTCCACTTGTTAGGATAACCAATCTTTACATAGAACTTGTCGAGCTTGTTGTGAGCAGCTTTCTTTGTAGCATCGCTCATCCAGTTCTGAGCATCGATACGCTGACCGAGGCTGATCTGAAGATTCTTCACGAGTGTCTCCATCATTTTCTTAGAGCTTTCTGGGAAATAGCGCTTGCAGTAGATGCGACCGAGCGCCTCGCCTAACTGAGCCTCTACCTGGGTAGTAGCACGCTTCCAAAGAGGATAATCCTCCTTACGGCCACTCATAGTCTTGCCGAAGAATTCGAAACGGGCTTCGCGAATCTCATCGCTGAGGTAAGAAGCAGAACTATTAATGATGTCCCACTCCATCAAAGCCTTCAATGTGCCTGCACATTCTGCAGCTGCCACCTTGTCATAACCGGCGAAGAAAGCAGGCTGACCTACAATCATCTCCTTGAGATTTTCGCTCTTGATTCCCTCGGCGTTGGCAAGTGCCTCGAGAGGTATGTTAGGATAATTCTCCTTGAATTCTGCCAAGGTCATCTTGTTGTAGTTGGCCTGAGGATCACGAAGTTCGGTACGGCTCTTAGAGAAAGTAGCGAGCGTTGTTTCGTGAAGGAATACGGCAGAAGCCTTCTTGGCAGCTTCATCAGCAGAGAAACCATAGAGCTGGAACATCTTGCTGAGGTAAGTCTTATAAGCCTCACGGATAGCTACAGTTGCAGCATCGTTGTTGAGGTAATAATCCTTGGCACCGAGAGTAAGACCGCCCTGCATCAGGATGTAGATGTTCATGGTTACGTTCTTCTCATCGGCATCGAAACCTGAGACATAGCCCAAACCGAGACCCATCCATGCATACTTAACCTGAAGCTTCTGAAGCTCGTCCTTGGTCTTGGCAGCTTCAATCTCATCCAACAGAGGCTTTACTGGAGCGATTCCAGCCTTGTTGCGGCTGTCAACATCCATAGAGAGTTTGTAGAAATCAGACAATTTCTGCTCAATGGTTCCAGCCTTGTAAGTCTTCTTCTGGAGTTCAGAAAGAATGGTGTTGATGCGCTTGTTGTTGTTCTCAGCCAGCTGGTCAAAACTGCCATAACGGCTGTAAGCGGCAGGAAGAGGATTGTTCTTCTGCCATCCGCCTGTAGCAAACTGATAGAAACTGTCTGCTGGCTTCACTGTCTGGTCGAGATTGCTCATGACAAGACCCGATTTATTCTGAGCATCAGCGCCTAATGGCAGAGCTGCGATCAGCATCATCGGTAAGATCATTTTCATTTTCATTTTCTTCTCTTTTTTATATTAATGTTACTATTATTTCGAAACTTCTTCCAGTTCTTCCGAAAGGAGCATCCAGCGCTCGTTCTCCTCATCGAGACCCTTCATGAGTTCGGTGTATTCAGTAACGAGTTCCATGTTGGTTGCATTTTCCGGTTTCATCAGAAGTTCATCAATCTCCTTCTTTCTCGCTTCCAGCTTCTCTATCTTCGCTTCACATTCCTTCACGGCTTTCTCAGCCTTACGGATTTTCTTCTGCTGTTCCTTATGTTCAGCGTAGCTCTGCTTGCCGGATGTTGCAGAGGCAAGACTGTCGGCTGTAGAACCTGATGCGACAGAAGAACCGGAAGTATTGGCAGAAGGCGAACCGGCAGAAGCCATGCTCTGGTTGGCAAGAGCCTGATTGATGTTCTCGGCATTATGGGCACGGAGATAATCGTAAATACCACCGAGATGCTCACGAACCTTGCCGCCGCCAAACTCATAGACCTTATCTACCAGACCATCGAGGAATTCACGGTCGTGGCTCACGATGATGGCTGTTCCATCGAAAGCCTTGATGGCTTCTTTCAGCACATCCTTCGACTGCATGTCGAGGTGATTGGTAGGCTCATCGAGAATGAGAAGATTCACCGGTTCGAGCAGGAGCTTGATCATAGCCAGTCGGCTGCGTTCTCCTCCACTCAGAACCTTGACAAACTTCTCTGAAGTCTCGCCGCCAAACATGAAGGCGCCCAGGAGATCGTTCACCTTCAGACGCATTTCGCCTGTTGCCACATTGTCGATAGTCTGGAAGATGGTAAGATTCTCATCCAAGAGCTGCGCCTGATTCTGGGCGAAATAACCAATCTGCACATTATGACCAATCTTGAGCGTTCCGGTGAAAGGAATCTCACCCATGATACATTTTACCAGGGTAGACTTACCCTCACCATTCTTACCGACGAAAGCCACCTTCTCGCCACGCTTGATAGTAAAGGTAACATGGTCGAAGACGGTGTGTGCGCCGTAATCCTTGCGCACCTCATCGCAGATGATAGGATAATCGCCACTTCTGAGACAAGGAGGGAATTTGAGGTGCATCTGCTTGTTGTCAACCTCATCCACCTCGATAGGCACGATTTTCTCGAGCTGCTTGATTCTGCTCTGCACCTGAACCGCCTTGGTAGGCTTGTAGCGGAACCGCTCGATGAAATCCTTGATGTCGGCAATTTCCTTCTGCTGGTTTTCGTAAGCACGGAGCTGCTGCTCGCGGCGTTCAGCACGCAACACCACATACTCATCGTATTTCACCTTATAGTCTTCTACCCTTCCGCAAGTAATTTCGAGGGTACGGTTAGTTACATTGTTGATGAAAGCACGGTCGTGGCTTACCAGAACCACAGCCTTGGCACTCTGCGCCAGGAACTGCTCCAACCACTGGATACTTTCAATATCAAGGTGGTTGGTAGGCTCATCGAGGAGCAGTACATCAGGCTTCTGCAACAGAATCTTGGCAAGTTCGATACGCATTCGCCAACCGCCGGAAAACTCCTTGGTAGGGCGCTCGAAATCATCGCGCGTAAAGCCAAGACCGGTCAAGGTGCGCTCTATCTCAGCCTCATAGTTTTCGCCACCCATCATCATGTAGCGTTCATGTTCCTGGGTAAACTTCTCTACGAGCTGAGCATAGCTTTCGCTCTCATAGTCGGTGCGGTCGGCCATTTCCTGCTGCATCTTGTCCAGACGCGCCTTCATCTCGGTATTATGGGCGAAAGCCTTGCGGGTTTCCTCTTTCACGGTCGTATCGTCCTGCAGTTTCATCACCTGTGGCAGATAGCCGATAGTGGTTTCGTTAGGAATAGCCACAATGCCATCAGTAGGTTTCTGCAAACCGCAGAGAATCTTGAGCATAGTAGATTTTCCCGCACCATTCTTACCCACCAGGGCAATGCGGTCCCGGTCGTTGATGACGAAACTTACATCATGAAAGAGAGGCTTAACGCCAAACTCTACTTTCAGTTCTTCTACTGAAATCATCTATTTTAATTTATAATTTACAATTAATAATTTATAGTTTTCCTAACTCCTTTTACGGAATGAGCAGGGAAGAATCTCCATAGCTCAGGAAACGGAAATCATGCGAAAGAGCATAATCGTAAACCTTCTTCCAGTCGCCCTTGAGGAAAGCACTCACCAGGAGCAGGAGTGTGCTCTGAGGCTGATGGAAATTGGTGACCAGCATCTTCACAATCTTATACTGATAGCCAGGAGCAATGATAATCTGCGTGCTGGAATGGAGAGCCTCCAAGCCGTTGCGGTCCAGATAATCGATGATTGCCTGGATAGCCTGCATCGGAGTGATTCCATCTACCAGATTGCCATCTTCAGAAAGCTCGTAAGGATCCCACTGTTTTACGTGCAGATCTTCTTCATTTGCCTCAGGATGCTTCAGCAGATGAACACCCATGTAATAGAGGCTCTCAATGGTACGGACGCTGGTGGTTCCTACGGCAATGACCCGGCACTCGTGCTTGATGAGTTTTTCCAGGCTGCGACGATGAACAACAATATATTCCGTATGCATCTGATGGCCTTCAATTTCAAGACTCTTCACCGGTTTGAATGTGCCGGCTCCTACATGCAGGGTTACTTCTTCGCGGTCGATTCCATGCGCATCAAGATCCTTGAGAACCGCATCGGTAAAATGAAGTCCGGCAGTTGGAGCAGCCACACTTCCCTTGATTTTGGAATAAACCGTCTGATAGGTGGTCTTGTCGCTCTCCTCAGTCTTGCGGTTGAGATATGGAGGAATAGGCAACTCGCCTACTGCTTCGAGAATCTCAGCGAAAGACACCTTGTCGTTGTCCCAATCGAAGTCAACCCAGTAGTTGGTTCCTCCGCCTTTGGCAACCATTTTCTGCGCCTCAGAACCGAGAGCATCTCCGCGTCGCATGGTAGCGCTGAGCGTAAGCTTGTGGCCCTTGATTTCGAAATCACGCTTCAGGGTGCCCTCTTTCCATTTCTTCAGATTACCGATCATGCAGAGCCAGGAACAATGTCCGGTGGTCTGGAACATGAGTTCATAATCAGTAGGTTCTGCAGGCTCCATCAAGAAAACCTCAATAAGCGCACCTGTTTCCTTGCGGAAGTGCAGACGCGCTTGTATCACCTTGGTATTGTTGAATATCATCAAGGCTCCTTGAGGGAGATATGTGGGAAGATGATGGAAAACATCATCGCTTACCTCGCCGTGCTTATAAACCAGCAGTTTGCTGTGGTCGCGCTGGGCGATAGGGAATTTTGCGATGCGCTCATCCGGTAAATCATAGTTATAATCACTAATCTTAATGTGTTTTGTATCCATTATTTATTTTACTTTTTGAACTTTCTATTTTGAACTTTTATTTCTGTACTAAAGATAAGCCATCTGACAGGTGGCATAAAACACAACCATGATAAGGGTAAATATCACTACGGTCATGATTTTATCTACATCATCATAGTCGTAACCCGTACTCGTATACTGGTTGGAAATATACTTAATCTTTGGGGAGATGCGGTAATACATCCTGATGTAGATAAGATAAACGACAACTCCCACCACAGCTCCGATAGCCAGACCGCAAAGAATGTCGACCGGATAATGAACACCCAGGTAAAGACGGGTCCAGCAGTTTACGAGCGACCATAATAACAGGGTCCACGTAACCAGTTTGCTGCGGATAAGCAACGAGAAGAAGATGGCTAACGAAAGCGTATTGGCTGCATGAGCCGAACAGAAGCTGAAACTCTTGAGGCGCATATTGTCAACCACCTGAACCGTATACTTGAACATCGGGTCGCTGGAAGGTCTGCATCTTTCAGCCAGCGGTTTGATGATTCCATCCACCAGTCCATCAGCCAGAAAGATACAGAGCACCGCACCTCCAACCACGAGCGCAATCTGACCCATCATCTCGTTGTTTCTTATCACAACAACGAAGAGGACGATATAAAGCGGAATCCATGTCCAGCCCGACGTAAGCGCCATCGCCATCTGATCGAGCCAGACATTCTCGCTGCCGTTAAACACATGCAACAGCTGCATGTCAAAATCTTGTATCCTACTAAAATCCATTCTCTTTATTTTAATCAGATTTCCTCAATTGCCTTGGTTTCAATCCAGCCTTCTCTGCCGTCTCCTACCTTGATTTCACGCCAGCCTTTCATCGACTTATCGGTAATGTCAACTCGGGTTCCTTCATGCAGCAGGAAGAGGTCAACGCTCGTCTTGGCTGGAGTCTTCTTCACATTGACAGAAGGAGCGATGATGATGGCTCCCGTACGGTTGATGAGCATCTGCCGCTGCTGGTAAGCAAAGAGATTGCTCAGCAGGAAGACTGCCACGAAGAAGATTCCACCGAAGAAACCAATCTTGCGCAACACGATATGCGAACCGAAGAGATAAACCAAGACCAGAACCAGCGCCATGATGATGGCTATGATGCCTGTCTTAGCCCAACAGTCAACACTCGTAAAGTTAACCAGCGCCTTCCACCAGGTTACGAAGAACATCTCGCTTTCCGGAGTAATCTTATCGATGGTCTTGCTACGTGCAAACTGCAGGTTGAAGCTGATGTCTTCATCGCCTGGCGAGAGCAGATGGGCACGCTCATAATTGAGCACAGCCTTGGTAATATTGTCTGTACGGTAATAAGCATTGCCCAAGTTATAGTAAACTTCGGCAGAAACACCATAGTTGTTCAATATTTCCTCATAGTCGCGTATGGCCTGCTGATAGTTACCTTTCTGATATTCCGTATCAGCATTGTTCTTGGTTACAGCGCCTGCAGAAACAGAGCAGCCCAACATCACCATGATCATCATGACGAACGAATATCCGGTTGCACTCTTCTTGCGCTGCTTACGCGTTGCATTGATAGCATTTTCTATATCCATAATAGCAGTCATTGCTGATTCGAATGTACGGTTCATATTGCCGGCAGGGTCGCCCGGCGCATAGCGTTCAAACTCACATTCATCGAGCGCAGTTGTAAACTTCTCGATAGTTCTCTCCTCTACACAATGTTTTTCGAGCATAGCCTGAATGTTTTCACGTGAGAGTTTTTCGGCAGGCATGTTGAGCTTGTAGCTTACATAGCCCCACAAAGCACGGAGCACTTCATCGTAGAATTCTTCCTGCTTGCCACCGAGCATCAGCAGATGAGCCTTCTTCAGGCGCTTGGTTGCTATCTTGTTTGCCTTGTTGGAACGGACCTTTACAAGGTCGGCATTCTCGAGAGCACGGCGGCGGAAGACAATGAGCAGGGCAAAGAAGGCTGCCAATGGAACCAGCAGACTGGTCCAGTAGCCGAAGCTTCCGTAGAACATATCGTCAATATCATGGAGCTTAGACTTGCCCAGTTTCAGCGCATGAATGTCCTTATCCTTGTTGCTGAAATCTGATGTTTCATTGTCTGATGTTCCATCGCCCTTCTCTACGTTCAGCTTAAACGGCTGGGTCTTGATTGTCTTATACTTGTTAGCCGAAGTATCATAATAGGTGAATTCTACCGCAGGAATGGTATAATTTCCCTGATTACGAGGCACAGCCAGGAAGTCATAAATCATATTGCCTTCTACGCCATTGGCTGTAAGACGGGTCTTGTCTGTCACCTTCGCATCGTACTTGTCAAAATCCTTAGGGAAGGTAATGACAGGCTGCTTGAGCAACTTCAGGTTTCCGATTCCTCCTACCACTACACGAATGGTGATTGGTTCGCCAGCCTTTACTTCCTTCTTGTCGATGGAAGCACTAATATTGAATTTACCTACACCGCCCGAGAAGTTGGCAGGGCGCTGAGGCAATGGATCAACCTGAATTTTCACACTAGGAGCAATAATATCTTTCTTTACTTCAACATAGCCAGAACCGCCATTGAAGAAAGCTTCCATCGGGTCAACGTTTCTGTTCTGCTGAACTACGATTCCCTTGAAGGTAATAGCTGGAATGGTGAGGCTTCCCGTCATCTGCGGATACATAACATACTGGCTCCATGTAACGCATCGGTAAGGTCGGCCGTTTACGGTTTCAGTATGGAAGGTCTTCTGCTGAGGCAGTGGAACTTCCTGGTTGTGGAATCCCTTCAGGTCAGGCATCTTGCCTTCCAGCTGGGTAAGGTCTACCTGCGTGTAAACCTTATAGGTAAGGAGCACCGGTTCCTGTTCGTGAACACGTCGCTTGTTGGCTGTAACCTTGATGAAGAGGTCGCGGCCTGATATTCTTGATCCGGCTGTTCGCATGCGTGGTTCATTATAATCATTCTGTCCGTGCATGGAAGGTGCACCGTTGTTGCGTGCAGCATGGCCAGAAACCGTAATCTTAACCGGATGGGAAGAGAGTTTCTTACCATTTACGATGGCATGAGAGGCACCAATGCCAAAGGTTCCGTTCTTAGCTGCGTAGAGCGTATAGGTAATGGTTACCGACGATGAAGAGGAAGTATGGCCATTGATCATCTGATAACTGGACTGCGATGAGGTGTAAGGACCTGCGATTACCTCAAGTCCTTCTCCTACTCCGCCCAGGCGGAATTCCTCTACATCACGTGTATTGATGGTATAGGCCACACGGAAGTTTTCTCCCGCCGCCACGTGTGTTGGTGCCGACACACTGATATGCTGGGCTTTCAGCTGCAAACTGAAGCCCAGAAGCATTGCCCATATAATAATAAACCAACCTATATGTTTCATCTTCTAAATTTATTATGCTCGTTGTATTATTTTACTTTTTACCAGTTTTTCTCATATTGCTTTCTGCGAGGCTGACTCATCGCTTTCTGCATCTTGCGCTTCGTATCCTTCTCCTGCTGGATGGCAGCGTTCAAGAGTTGTTCAGCATTATCTTTGCTCATCTTGTCCTGATTGTTCTGATTCTGCTGATTGTTCTTATTCTGGTTGTTCTTATTTTTGTCGTTCTTGTTCTTGCCTTTATTCTGATCTTTGTTCTGATCCTTATTCTGCTTGTCTTTGTTCTTGTCCTTGTTTTTATCCTTCTTATTCTTATCGTTCTGCTTGTTCTGCTTCTGGTTTTTGAGCAGTTTCTTGCAGAGGGCAAGATTATATCGGGTTGCATTGTCCTGCGGATTGCAGCGCAGGGCGTTCTCATAACATCCTATGGCCTGCGCATATTGCTGATGCTGCTGCATGACCACACCCATGTTGTGGTAACTTCTGGCGCGTCGCATCTTGTTCGTTTCCAGTTTCGAAGCATTCTCAAACTGTATCATCGCCATCGAATCCTTCTGCTGCATCATCAGGGCGCAACCCAGATTATAGACAGCCTGTGCATTCTTCTGATTCTTGGAGATAGCCTTGCGATATTGCGTTTCGGCTGAAGCCCACTTCTGTTTATGATAGGCGCGGTTTCCCTGGCGGATGAAGTTGCGGTCGTTCTGCGCTCCCACCTTCGCCAAGCCCAGCACCATCAGGGCAAAAACCAATATATATCTTAAATATCTCATTCTTATTATAAAATAATGTATAAACGTTTATCAGAAAGGCTTCTTGATGTCTTTCTTAAAAAACTTGATGTTTCTGAGCAGAGGATTCTTTACCTCAAGCAGACAGATTTCGATGATAAGCAACAGGATGACGAGAATACCTACAGCCTGGAACTGTTCATCATAGGCGCTGTAAACCACACTCGTTACATCGCCTTTCTGCAATTTGGCAATATCATCATTCAATGCTCTTTCCGCATCGCTGGTATTATCTACATGAATGTACTGACCCTTGCCTGCCTGGGCAAGTTCCTTGCACATCTGCTCATTCAGAGCGGTCATTACGGTGTTGCCCGCATTGTCCTTCAGATAAGAACCGTCGCCCATAGGGATTGGCGCTCCCTTGGTGTTTCCTATGCCCAGGATAAAGACATTGATTCCTTTCTTGTTGGCAGCAGCCGCTGCCTCCTGTGCGCCAGGCTCATGGTTTTCGCCATCGGTAATAACGATGATGGCTCTGCCCACATTCTCCTGCTGGGTGAAACTCTTGGAAGCCAAATCGATGGCTGCTCCGATATTGGTTCCCTGGGTCTGGATAAGACCAGGGGTTATGTTCTGGAGAAACATCTTTGCCGAAACATAATCGGTGGTGATTGGCAACTGCACGAAAGCATCGCCGGCAAAGACGATGAGTCCAATCTTGTCGTTGTTAAAGTTGTCGACCAGATTTTCGATAAGCATCTTACTCTTGTCCAAACGGGATGGAACCACGTCCTGACAGAGCATGGAATTTGAAATATCGAGGCAGATGATGGTTTCAATACCATGTCGCTTATCGTGAGATATCTTGCTGCCCATCTGTGGGCGAGCTACCATCACGATAAGAAGCGCCAAGGCTGCGAGCATCAGCACAAACTTAACTGTAGGGCGATATTTGGAGATGTTGGGCATGAGCTGTTTCAGAAGCTCCGGATCGCCGAGCTTCTTCAGTTTAGCCTTTCTTCTTCTCCATCCTATCAGTCTGATCAGAATCAGTACTGGTATTATCCACAACAGCCAGAGAAATATAGGATCTTCAAATCTTAACATTTTCTATTCTAATTATATCTTCTATTCGATTATCCGATAATCAGTAAAATATCTCCGATAACTGGTAAAATATCTCCGAAAGATAGCGGAATATCTCCGAAAGATAGCGGAATATCTCCGATAATCAGTAATGGCTCAGTATCCGGATTACGGAATTCTTCTGAACCAGGTGATGCGGAGCAGGATTTCTACCAGTAATACCAGGAGAGCTGCCAAGGCGAATGGCTGATAAGCTTCATATCGCTTAGCGAAATGCTTGACATTAAACTTGGTTTTCTCCAGTTTATCAATGTCCCTGTAAATCTTCTTCAGCTCGTTATTGTTCGTCGCGCGATAGAAATTTCCATCGGTTGTCTGAGCAATATCACCCAGCGTCTTCGTATCTATCTCTACCGGAATATTGACGTACTGTACTCCTCCAGCCACAGGCATTGGATAAGGAGCCACCTTGTTGGTTCCTACACCGATGGTGTAAACACGGATTCCGTAGCTTTTGGCAATCTCTGCTGCGGTCATAGGCGAGATTTCACCCATGTTGTTACTGCCGTCGGTAAGAAGAATCACAACCTTCGATTTTGACTTAGAATCCTTCAGGCGGCTCACGGCATTGGCGAGTCCCATTCCCACTGCAGTTCCATCGTCAATCAGTCCCCGGGCGGCAATATCCGTACGGGTTGCCTGCAAGAGGCGCAACAGACTGGCATGATCGGTTGTCATCGGGCACTGGGTGAAAGCTTCACCGGCAAAGATAGTCAGACCGATGTTGTCGTTCGGTCTTCCCGAGATGAATTCTGTTGCCACATCCTTAGCCGCTTCCATACGGTTCGGTCTCAAATCTTCGGCAAGCATAGAGGTGGAAACGTCCATTGCCAACATAATGTCAATGCCTTCCACCGTCTTGTTGTCCCAAGCCGTATGCGTCTGCGGACGAGCCATCGCACAGACGATGAGCACGAAACAGATGCATCTCAGCACCATTGGCAGATGGATGAGACGCACACGCAGGCTCTTCGGAGCATATTGATACTTTTTCGTGTCGCTCATGCGCATGGTTGGCGCATTCTTCTTCCTGTAGAGGAAATACCATAATATATAAGGTATCAGCAACAGGAGCAACAGAAAATAGCCTTTACTTGCAAATTCCATTTCTATATTTTTCTATTTATAGCCAGGCAAAGAGTTTCGGAATAAACCGCTTTGCCCGGCGAAACGTTTCATAAGTACACCCTGCTTTACATCAGCAGCATGGCTGACTGGTAAATGATGTAACCCAACAGAGCCAGACCTAAGATGGCTCCTATCCAGAGGAGCGACTTGATGAGGCGGCGCTGGGATTGCGTCTTCTGCTCTTCGTTGGTCAGCTGCGGAACCACCTTTTCTTCAGTAGGTTTCTCATCTGTCTTGGTCTGGTCGATGAAGTTGATGGCATTCACCAGGTTTGCGTCGTTCTCATTCACCAGGGTTTCATATTTGGCAAACTTCACGAGGTCGGCAGTCTGGAAGAGTTCCTTCAGTTCATCAATCATCTTCTGGTCGCCTGCTTCGCGCAAACGTTCGATGATTTCCATACTGGTCATTTCCATCGCATTGAATCCGAAACGGCTCACGATATATTCTCTCAGCGTATTGGTAAGCTGGGTGTAGTAAGCCTTCTGTGTTTCCTGATTCTCTACGTGCTGCTGCTTGATGACGTTGATTTGATTCAGCGCCTTTTCATGAGCCGGAACACGTTTTACGATGCGGATATGGGTGATGATTGGCTTGTTGTTCTTCAGTCTGTTGCGCAGATAAAGCCATGCGCCACAGAGGATTAACAGCAATAGGCTCAACCAAAAAATCGCACTCCATTCGCTCCAGGAGAAAGGATTGTCCTGAACATCCTTGGGCGGATAGAACTGGTTGGGATGAACCGTATCTACAGGCACGGTGAGCACCTTCAGCGCAAGCTGGTTGCCATGACAGTTCTTGCCGTTTACCTTCACATTGAGCGCAGGAATCGCATACACCTTTTCATCAAACGATGTCAGCGTATAGTCGCGGCTCACCACCATGCGGTCGTCGCCTATGTGCGAAGTGTCGCCTTTACTCTGCTCTACCACTTCCACTCCCGGCGTAATTTGCTGCTGCGGCTTGAAAGATGGCAGTTCCACCTTATCGCCCTGCTTTACCGAAGCCTTCAGATGCAGCACGGTCTGCTGTCCTATCAGTATCTGCAGCGAGTCGATGCGTTGCTCTACCTGCTGGGCTTGAGCTAAGCCTGAGCACCCCAGGAGAGCGAGCGACAATATGATATTCTTTACTTTAAACATAGTTTCTTTACTTTGAGCTTTGAACTTTCGTTTTCCAAGCCATAGAGCAATGTGTTTCAGATAACTGAGCATCATCAGCCCCTCTGCTTGAAAAGCATCAGGAGCGCCTTCGAGAAGTCCTCGTTAGTGGCAATCGAAGTCCAGTCGACCTTGCTTTTTGCAAAATCGGTTTTCAGATTTTCCTGCTGCATCAGCCATTGCTGGGTATGGGCCATTCGCAGTTTTTTTGAACTTGTATCAATATACATCTCATGTCCGGTTTCTGCGTCCATCACCTTGAGCAGTCCTACGTCAGGCAGCACTTGGGCACGCGGGTCGTAAACCTGGATGGCTACTACATCATGTTTCTGGTTGGCAATCTGCAGCTGATGCTGGAAATCCTTATGATCGTAGAAGTCGCTGATTACGAAAGCTGTGCAGTGGCGTTTCATCACGCGGGTGAAATATTCCAGGGCGCAGCCGATGTCGGTACGCTGACTTTGCGGCTGGAAGTTGAGCATTTCTCTGATGATATAGAGAATATGCTTTCTTCCTTTCTTAGGCGGAATGTACTTCTCGATACGGTCAGAGAAGAAGATGACACCTATCTTGTCATTGTTCTGAATGGCACTGAAGGCGAGTGTGGCAGCAATCTCAGTAGCCAGATCGCGCTTCATCTGCTTCATCGTACCGAAATCGAGCGACCCGCTGACGTCTACGAGCAGCATCACCGTCAGTTCCCTTTCCTCTTCAAACACCTTGACATAAGGTTTATGAAAGCGGGCGGTCACGTTCCAGTCGATGTCTCTCACATCATCGCCATACTGATATTCGCGCACCTCGGCAAAGGCCATTCCCCTGCCCTTGAAGGCAGAATGATACTGACCTGCGAAGATGTTCTGACTCAGTCCGCGAGTCTTGATTTCTATCTTCCGAACCTTTTTTAAGATATCTTGTGTATCCAACTTATTACTTTGAACTTTGAATTTTGAACATTGAACTTTATGATTAGTGAAGCAAGCGAATTTTTCACTCTTCGTTCTTCACTCTTCACTTACCGAATCAAGGCACTTCCACCTTATTGATAATGCGGCTCACGATTTCCTCGCTTGTCACATTGCTTGCCTCAGCCTCGTAAGAAAGACCGATACGATGGCGCATTACGTCATGAGCCACTGCTCTTACATCCTCTGGAATCACATAGCCGCGATGCTTGATAAACGCATAGGCTCTGGCTGCCTTGGCAAGAGAGATGCTGGCACGAGGACTGCCGCCGAAGGTAATCATGTCTTTCAGCTCGCCCAGTCCGTAGCGCTCAGGATAACGTGAAGCAAAGACGATATCGGCAATATACTGCTCAATCTTCTCATCGAGATAAACCTCGTTTACTATCTTGCGAGCCTTCAAAATCTCCTCGGCAGATGTTACAGGTGTAACCTCAGGAAGTCCACCCTGGATATTCTCGCGGATGATGAGCTTCTCCTCTTCCAGTGTAGGATAATCGATGATTACCTTCAGCAGGAAACGGTCTACCTGTGCTTCAGGCAACTGATAGGTTCCTTCCTGCTCGATAGGGTTCTGTGTAGCCATTACCAGGAACGGACTAGGCAGTTTGAAGGTTTCATCGCCAATGGTAACCTGGTGTTCCTGCATGGCTTCGAGCAGCGCACTCTGCACCTTGGCTGGGGCACGGTTAATCTCATCTGCCAAAACGAAATTGGCGAAGACAGGACCGCGCTTTACATGGAAAGCCTCGTCTTTCTGTGAATAAATCTGAGTACCCACCACATCGGCAGGCAACAGATCAGGAGTAAACTGAATGCGGCTATAGTCGGAGCTGATAAGCTGTGACAATGTCTTGATTGCAAGTGTCTTCGCCAGTCCAGGTACACCCTCAAGCAGGATATGACCATCAGAGAGAAGACCGATAAGAAGGCAATCTACAAGGTGTTTCTGACCTACGATTACCTTATTCATGCCCATTACCAGGTTGGTAACAAACTGACTTTGTTGTTCTATCCGGATATTCAATTCGCGGATATCAATAGCTTCTGCCATAATTCTATATTTTTACGTTTAATTTCTTAATTCAAACAATATATTTCCAAAACTAAACGCAAAAGTACTCAAATTAAGCCACAAAAGCGAAAAAACCTATCTAAATAATATTAAAAATGTTTCATAAAAGCTATTTTTAGGTTCTTTTAAAGAATAGCTTTTATGAAACAAACGAGATTTCAAAATTTTTATCTGTTTTTATGCTTCATGTACCATGGATGAACCAAGAAATTGTACACCAGCAACGATACGATTGTAAAAAGAAGCGCATAGTGCAATACCCGTGGTTCAATCATATTATACACGGGATGATCTACGTTAAAATGCGCTCTCGCCGGAAGATTATGGAACATGAAACCGAAACCGATTCCCAAACTCAAGCCCAACTCCCAAGCCAGGAAGAACGAATTCACGCTCGTGCCGCGCTGGCAGTGTTTGGCAAGCTTGATATAGAAGAGTAAGAAACGGCTTCCGATGATTCCCAAACTGAAACCCAGCAAGGTTGGAACCACGATTTCGACAGCAAACTCCTGACTTGCAAACGAAATCAGTTCAGCGGAAGCCAACAATATCAGGCCTACCAATATCTGACTCTTCAGATCTGCATCAGCAAAGACAAACTTTTCTGCCAGGAACGCCAAGACCAATCCTCCGAAAATCATCAGAAAGATGCCAGTAGGATGAGGCACAGAAAAGTATAATCCCGCAGAAATAGTAATCAGGATGATATTGACAAACAGCGGGGTTCCCTGTGGCAGATAGAAGCGGTCGAGGCTGAAAGTCTTAATTCCTTCGGCAGGTGCCTTGAAAGGAAACTTGGCGCGAGAAACCAGCACGAAGGCTCCCAAAGCCAGCAACGAAGCCGTAGGGAAAACATAGCCCATGCCGAAATAGTTGTAAACAAAACATGCCACCAAGGGTCCCACAGCTATCGAAAAGCGGGCAAACCAGGAGGTAATGTAATTAGCCTCGGTGCGCTGGAACGACTCGCAGGAATCAATAACCAGCGTACTGGCAAGCGACATCTGAGCCAGTCCCAGAAATGCTCCAAACAGGAAACGGAACGCCAGGAGAATCTCAAAAGAAAACCTGATGTTCCAGAATGTATCCAGATAATAAATTACCGAATGACAAACAACCACACCTAAAATGGAAAGCTGACAGACCATATTCCTGCGGTAGCGCTGCACCAGATAAGAGCAGAAGCCGCCAAACAGAAACAGTCCAAAGCCGTATGCAAGAAGCACACACCCTATCTGCCACATCTGGAAATTCTCCTGAATCAGGAAATAAGGAATGGCAAAAACGAGCATGTACACACTCGACATCAGCAAGAGGTTGGCAAAGCATAATCGCCAGAAGTCCTTGTGCCACAGTTTGATATGTACTGGTGTATTTTGTGTATCCATTATTCTAAACTCTTTTATGAATCTATCGTATTTATACTCTCTTACACTTCGCTAAAAAGAGAGTTAATGTTAATAACTCTCTTCAGCGCTAGGATAATCTACGGTCTTCACCGCATCAATATAAGCCTTCACACCCTTGGTCATTTCCTCGCCTACCTGAGCAAAGTGGCGCAGGAACTTAGGCTTGAAGCCCTGTGTCATTCCGAGTGCATCAGCATAAACCAGAACCTGTCCGTCGCAGCCGTTACCTGCACCGATTCCGATTGTTACAGCCTTTACCTTCTTGCTTACTTCAGCAGCGAGCTTAGCAGGAACCTTCTCCAGCACGATGGCAAAGCAGCCTGCTTCGTCCAGTGCAATAGCGTCGCTGATAAGCTTCTGTGCCTCAGCCTCTTCCTTGGCACGAATGCCATAACCGCCAAACTTATTAACGCTCTGCGGGGTAAGTCCGAGATGACCATGAACCGGGATTCCGGCATTAACCAGCGCCTTAACCGTGTCGCAAATTTCTACGCCGCCTTCCAGTTTCAGAGCGTCTACACCCGTTTCCTTCATCATGCGGCAAGCATTGCGCAACGCCTCTTCCTTGCTGATCTGATAGCTGCCGAAAGGCATGTCGCAAACCACGAAAGCATGCTGGCAGGCACGGGCCACGCTGCGGGCGTGATAAATCATCTGGTCTACGGTAATCGGCAATGTGTCTGCATTTCCTGCCATCACATTGCTGGCCGAATCACCTATTAATATAGAGTCAATTCCTGCAGCATCTATAATTCCGGCTGTTGTAAAGTCGTATGCTGTCAGCATGGTTACTTTCTCGCCAGCCTTCTTCATTTCTGCGAAGGTCTTGGTGGTAATTTTCTTCTTGTCAGTAGATAAATATCCCATTTTTTTATTTTGATTTATTTATTGTTCTGCGTTGAATCTATTTCGCATTCTCCACGATGTGCTGCAAGTCAGCAAAGCTGAAACCTCTGTAATCATCTATCACATAGTCGGATAGCGGTTGGATGGCTTCTCTGCTGTTCGTTGTGGCAAGACCTAGGGTAAAGGCTCCTGAGGCTCTCACCGCCTTCAGTCCGTTGAAGCTGTCTTCCAGTCCTACACAGTCCTCCGGTTCCACACCGAAATAGGCTGCACCTTTCAGATAGCAGTCTGGATGAGGCTTGCTCTCAGCGAAATCCTCGCTGGTCAGCACGCGGTCGAAATAAGCCTTGAATTCCGGGTGACGTTCATAGACATTCAGCATCTTCTGAACGTTGCTGCTCGTTACCACAGCGCATTTTACGCCATGCTGCTTCAAGTCGCTGATGAAGTCTTCGAACCCTGCAATATATTCATACTGCATGGTCTTTTCAAACTCATCCAGTCTGGCTGTAATCTTAGCCTGTTCCTCCTTTGCGCCTGTAAAACCTTCGATGTGGGCGAAGATGGCTTCATCGGTGAAATACTTGTCGTAAATCTGAACCAGAGTCTGTCCTTTGATGCGATATTCGAAATCGGGCATTTCCGGATGATACTCCCTGCCTATCATTCCCCAGAAGATGGAGTACTGTGATTCTGTATCGAATACCACGCCATCCAGATCGAAGAGTGCTGCTTTTATCATATTTCCTTGTCTGTTTTTATCTATTTTTGCTTAAATTATATTGAAAACGGTTGCAAAGTTACGCAAAAAACTTAATATACGAGCATAATCTGACAGATTTTGATGTTTTTATTACGTGTTTTCCGATTTTTTACACTACCTTTGCAGAAAAATCAGTAGAAATAAAGAAGAATACATATAATTATATGATAGAAATAATAGAGAAATACTTCCCGAACCTCACGGAAGAGCAGAAAAAGCAGTTCGAGGCACTCGATGCATTATACCGCGACTGGAACAGCAAGATCAATGTCATCAGCCGCAAGGACATCGATAATCTGTATGAGCACCACGTGCTCCATTCTCTGGCAATAGCCAAGGCCATCCATTTCCGTCCGGGTACGGAGATTCTCGATTTCGGCTGCGGCGGAGGTTTCCCGGGCATTCCACTCGCTATCCTCTTCCCTGAATGCAAGTTCAAGCTGATAGATGGAACGGGCAAGAAAATCAGAGTCTGCAACGAGGTAGCTACAGCCATCAATCTGCAGAATCTCAAGGCTGAACACCTGCGCGGAGAAGACGAAAAAGGCAAGTACGACTTCGTGGTAAGCCGTGCGGTAATGCAGCTTCCTGACCTGATGAAGATTATCAAGAAAAACTTTAAACAGAAGGGGCAAAACGCTCTGCCTAACGGACTTCTGTGTCTGAAGGGCGGTAATCTGAAAGAAGAACTGAAGCAATACTTCAAGATATCAGAAATCACTCCGCTCAGCACTTTCTTCGATGAAGAATGGTTCAGTCAGGACAAGCAACTGGTTTACGTTCCGGCTTAGTAGAAGTGAAAAGTAATCATAAAGTTCAAAGTAAGAAATGTTACATATAGAAAGATTTCAAGTAAACATGTTGCAGGAAAACTGCTACGTGGTGAGCGATGAGACCAAGGAATGCGTCATCATCGATTGCGGCGCCTTCTATCCGGAAGAGCGCACGGCTATTACACAATATATTAAGGAGAACCAGCTCAAGCCCGTTCACCTGCTCGTAACCCATGGCCATCTTGACCATAACTTCGGCAACAACACCATCTACCAGGAGTTCGGACTGAAACCTGAAGTATCGGCAGCTGATGAAAACCTGATGAAGGGACTCGCCAAGCAGGCAGAAACCTTCTATCAGATGCAACTCGATTACCAGTTTCCGCCGATTGGCAGATTCTTCGAAGATGAAGAGGTCATCAAGTTCGGCAACCACGAGTTCCAGGTCATCGCCACTCCGGGCCACAGCAGCGGTTCCGTCACCTTCTATTGCGAGGCAGAGCACGTAGCTTTCACCGGCGACACTCTCTTCCACAACTCTATCGGCAGAACCGATTTCCCTGGAGGTAGCATGTTCCGCATCATCAACAGTCTGCGCCATCTCGGTCAGTTGCCTGATGAAACCCAGGTTCTCCCGGGGCATGGCGAATACACCAGCATAGGCGAAGAGCTCGCTCACAATCCATATATGGACCGTTAAAACAGCATTTTATAAAAAGTCAGGAGATTTATCAGCGATGATCAAGAAATCGAATACAGAGAAGATCATTCTCGGCATTGACCCCGGAACCAACGTGATGGGCTATGGCGTAATCCGCATCATCGGCAACAAGGCCGAACTGGTGGTGATGGGCGTCATCGACATGCGCAAGGAGAGCGATCCCTATCTCCGGCTGGGCAAGATCTTCGACCGCGTAACCGGCATCATCGACAGCTATCTACCCGATGAGATGGCCATCGAAGCACCCTTCTTCGGCAAGAACGTGCAGTCGATGCTCAAGCTGGGCAGAGCGCAGGGAGTAGCCATCGCAGCCGCCATTCATCACAGCGTTCCTATCCACGAATATGCGCCGCTCAAAATCAAGATGGCCATTACGGGACAGGGACAGGCTTCGAAGGAACAGGTGGCGGGAATGCTGCAGCGACTGCTCCATATTCAGCAAGACGAAATGCCGAAGTTCATGGACGCTACCGATGCACTGGGGGCAGCCTACTGCCACTTTCTGCAGATGAACCGCCCGGAGACCGACGCCAAGCACTACAGCAGCTGGAAAGACTTTGCAACAAAGAATCAGAGTAGAATAAAAAAATAAGAGAGATGCAAAAGATTATTAGCATTAAAAATGGTGTTACCCGTATGCCTGAATGGCGTATGGCAGAACCCGTAAACTTCGAGGCGTGCGATGGTGAACACATCGCTATCGTAGGTCCGAACGGTGGAGGAAAATCAATGTTTGTCGACATCATCGTAGGTCGCCACCCACTCCTGATGCACGACCCTGATTACGATTTCTCACCTAGTCAGAAAACAATGGTGAGCGACAACATCAAGTATATTACCTTCCGCGACAGCTACGGAGGCGATAACGACCGCACTTATTTCCTGCAGCAGCGCTGGAACCAGCTCGAGATAGACGAGAACACGCCTGTCGTAAAGGACAAGCTGGAAGAAGCCTACCAGATGGCCGGTGAAGACACTCCGGAGCGCAGAGCCCTGCAGCAGCACATCTACAAACTCTTCCACATGCAGCACCTGATGGACAAATATACCATCCTGCTCTCAAGTGGCGAGCTCCGCAAGTTCAAACTTGCCTCTACCCTCTTCTCAGAGCCTCGCGTGCTCATCATGGACAATCCGTTTATCGGACTCGATGCTGAAACCCGCGACCAGCTCAAGGAACTGCTCAAGACCCTCTCTTCAGAGCGAGCCCTGCAGATTATCCTCGTACTGAGCAAGAGCGATGATATTCCTGACTTCATTACCCACGTGGTAGAAGTGAAGGATATGAAGGTTCAGCCTAAGGTAACCCTCGCCGAATATCTTGCCGGCAGAGAATCTGTGCCTGCCCATGTGCTGAGCCCGGAGTTGGAACAGGCCATAGTAGACCAGCCTTACAGCGACCGCGAATATCACACCCAGGAAGTGGTGAAGATGAACAAGGTGCGCATACAGTATGGCGAACGAATCATCCTCAACGACCTCGACTGGACCGTGATGAACGGCGAGCGATGGGCTTTGAGCGGACAGAACGGAGCCGGAAAGAGTACGCTCCTCAGTCTGGTCTGTGCCGACAATCCGCAGAGTTACGCCTGCGACATTACCCTCTTCGACAATCCTCGAGGCAGCGGCGAAAGCATCTGGGACATCAAGAAGCACATCGGCTACGTATCGCCTGAGCTTCACCGCTCTTACCAGCGCGACCTGCCAGCCATCCGCATCGTAGCAAGTGGCCTGATGGATTCCGTAGGTCTCTATGTAAAGCCGAAGGAAGAAGATATGGACAAGTGCCGCTTCTGGATGAAAGTATTCGGACTGGAAGGTCTTGAAGACCGTGGTTTCCTGAAGCTCTCCAGCGGCGAACAGCGCCTCGTTCTCCTGGCACGAGCCTTTGTCAAGGATCCGGAACTGCTGATTCTTGATGAACCGCTCCACGGACTCGACAACCGCAACCGCCGTCTTGTAAAAGACGTCATCGAAGCCTTCTGTCGCCGCCAGAACAAAACCATGATCATGGTAACGCATTATAAGGAAGAATTGCCAGCGTGCATCGACCACAGCATCTTCCTCTTGCGCCACACCAACGATTAAAAAGAATTGATAATTAATAATTTCAGAAAGATGAGATACATAATATTATTATTTGCGCTCACCCTCAGCATAGCTAAGGCAAGCGCCCAGGATGTATTAAACGAGGTGCTCCGCACTTCTGATGCAATCATCAACGACACCACGAAGAGCATGGACGAGCGCCGTACAGCCCTCTTCAAGTTTGACGCAATGACCTACATGCGCAGCAAGATTCTGCCACCGTATGTAATGCTCGACAAGAATCTGAGCAAGGACACCTTGAACATCAAGGTTCGCTATCTCAACGAGCAGGCCTACGCCATGAGCGTTTATATTACGCTCTATCAGAGGCGACTGAAGGAGGCTTCAAACAAGAACAAGCCACTCGTAACCCAGTTTTTCAAGCAGGCAACCATCGATCACAAGGCATTTAAGGATGAAGATACAGAGTTTACCCTGGCTTATTACAACACCCCGGATGTTCCTACTCCTTTCTGCCTCGACTGCGATTGGGTTTCAACCTTGGCATTTATCCGCAGCATCGACTGGTCAAAGCTTTAAGAACGTTTTCAGTCAGAAAATATATAAAAACAGATTAGCAGCATCCCTTATGCAGGGATGCTGTTTGTCTATAGGATGGTTATCCAGATACTTTCGTCTCGGTCGCGCGCCGCTGTCATGGCGTTGATGAGCCGCTGCAGCCAGATACGGGAGTTCACCACCATGCCCTCGAACTTGTTCTCCCCAACAAGGATGCAGCCTTGTGTATCATCAGGATAATTGCCTGCATGGATGCGGATGCCCTCGAAATTCGGCACACCCACCAGCAATGGCAGCCAACGCTTGAATCTTGGAGAATACGATATGACCACAGGATAAGTACCCTCAGGAATGGCAGTATGGCCAGGTACCTTACGAGCCTTCACGCCGCTCTTGCGGCTATAGCGGGCATCCACTTCCTCAGGCTTTAGCTTGATACCCAACAGATTACGCCATGTAGGCTCCAAGGTATCACAGAGATATGTATCTTTGGACAACAGCTGGCTGTCAAAGGTATGAATCAACGTGCACTTGTCGTCTTTCTTCTTGCCGGGCAGCGAGTTACGCTTTACACTACTATCGGTCAGCAGATAGAGTCTGCCGATGGTATAAGTTCCTTTTTTAGCTATACGCTTTAATACTATTTCCATTTTGTTTGAATGTTAAGTGTTAAACTATTTTGCGTTAAAACATCTCAGGTCGAGTCCGTCAGAACGGAATAATAGCTTCTTAAAACTGAATAACTGAATACTGAACACCTTTCCGCCCTGCTTTCCGTCAGCTCCGTCGGCATTTACTCCCTTCGGAGGAATTTTCTCGATATAATGACGGTTCACCCAGTTTCTCAGCATCGTCGCCGTACCCTTCTTTCCGAAGTCGTTATGCAGACGTACCATTTCAGCCTGCGCATAAGTGAAGGTGTCAGGCAATTGCTGCAGCAGGTTGGCAGGTCCTCGCTTGCTCGATTTCTCTCCTACCTCATTAGCCTTGGCTATGCTTGCGCCAAAGAAAATCATCTTGCACCACAGGTCGTAGCTCTCGCTCCATCTGATGAACTCTTCTATTTCGGGTTCCCATTTGCAGCCGTTTGCCACGTATAGCACGCAAGCCTTGAGGAAGGCAATAACGTTGCCACGGAAGGAGAGATTCTCGAACACCCTGTTTTGCGACATGCGAGAAAAGTCGGCGTTCTCATCCTTCAACTTTTCTGCCAGGGCGGAAGCCTCAGCACAGTCTATCCTACCCGACGCCTTGCACAGATTCTCTATGTACGGTCTGAGCGCCTCTCTGAAGGCATCGTCGTATTCGCCGTATACTGGCATTTCTGCACCGATTTCCCGCTCTGGGATGGTACAGAAGTTGATGCGGCTGATAGGTCCGTCGGTGAGCACCTTTGAGAAATATCGCTGCCCCAGTTGGACGGTGGTCGATGCATTCCAGTTGAACCGGATGGTGATGCGCTCGGTGATACTCGATGTGCCCACGCGGGTCTGGCCGTATGAGTTCCCAGGATCAAAGGCAAGGCACATAATCTTGAACTGCTGGTTGCCCTGTCCCTTGAGGGCATCGAACTGGTCTATCTCGTTGAGCGTTGTATAGAGGAAATGCTCCTGAGCCTCAGCCGTGCGCATCACGAATGCCGGGTTGGTCATATCGGCGTCAATCTCCTGGATGATGAGGTTTTCCGGACGCTTGCGCTTATCCTTGTTGGCGCCCTTGCGTGTCACCTCTTCTTTCCATTCCTTCTCCCGTTGCAGGTTCTCACGGTCGCGCTGTCTGATATCCTCCATAATCATGTTGATAGGCATCTGCACACAGTTCTTGCCTGCGCCTGTACCCGCCAGCAGACAGCACATCAGGGTAGCCTCGTGCTCCACATTGTCGATGTACTTGAAGGTGGTCTTACAGAGGTGTGTAGCAAGTGGCGGGAAGATGGCGTGTGCCACGGCTGGCTTGTATACGTCCGGTGTCTTCGATAACAGCAGCTCCACGAGTTTGGGAAGATGTTCGGGCATCGGAGGTGGAGCTAATTTATCATCTTCCGCATTGGAATCCGTACCGCCCTCGGAACCCTCGGAACTCTCGGCTTTTAACGCCACGGCATCCTTCTGGGAGGTCTTCTCTGCCTGGGCATTGATGCGGATTACGGCTTGCGACATCGGCTTCGAACTGTCGCCATATTTCGCATAGAAGTCGTGGATGAGCTGTTGGCAGTCACGTTCCTGCGAGAAGGCAGGCATCTTCTGTGCCACCACCGCCTTCAGTTCGTCTTCGGGCATCACTCTCGATGCGCCTGCGCTCATAATCGCCAGGAGCGATGAGTGGCGGGAGCCTGGGGTGTTGATGTCTACGTCCTTCAGACCTGCCGCATTGCGGAAGAGGTCGAAGGCAGCTAGGTTCTTGCCGGTTGCCACAGCGCCAGCATCCTGATGAGCTCCAGCAGGGCTGAGATGAGCAGCATGAGCAGCATTGCTATTACAAGGTTGGGCAGGCTGAACAGCAGAGCCAGCAGAAACAGCATGATGGCTGTCAGAGCCCGAAAGTCGATGGTCTTGAACATTTTGTTGAGTGTTGAATGTTGAGTGTTGAATGTTGAATGGTTGGGGCTGAGTGCCCTGTTGCTGTCTTCCGTCAATGGTAAGTCCACGGTCCAGGTAGGCTTGTCTGCGCCTCTTCAGCTCTTCCTGTGGCAGCACCTCGTACCAATGGGGCGAGCGATAGATTTCCGACGCCTTGTCGGTGATAAAGAGCATGCGTTCTGGCGTGATACAGCTCTCGTCGTAGGGCACGCCCAGCGCCTCGCAATAGGCTCGCTGCGTCTCCTCGATCGTCATGCCGATGGGCATGCGGATGTCGATGTGCAGCTTCTTGCGGGCTGAGTACTCCAGGTGCAGCAGGGCTCCGTTCCAGATGGTGCCGCTGCAGTTCAGCTCTCGTGCCTTCTCTATCGCCTTATCCACATATTCCTTGTCGTCCACGTCGATGGTGGTCTGGAAGAGGAAGCTTTCGGGCACGGCGTTCTTCTGCGAACGCCTGTTGTCTCGGAACTGGTAGTAGTGAGCGCAGCGGAAAGGCAACTGCTTCTTCAGTTCATCGTTACCCCCACGGATGGCAGCGACCAGGTCTGCCATCCAGGGATAAGCGATGGTCTTGTCGTAGACCGAGAGTGGCTGGGAGCTTACGCTCCCCTTATTGCCATTCTTGTACGGATTATATGCTATAATATGTTCCATTTTTTTGAATGTTGAATGGTGAATTTAATGTTGAATGTTGAGTGTTGAATGTTGAATTTAATGTTGAATGTTGAATTTAATGTTGAATGTTGAATTGCCTAACGGTCGCAAAGGCGCTAGCCTAATTCAACATTCAACACTCAACATTCAACATTCTCCTTAAATCCGGCAATCAGTTCCTTGTGCTCTACCTTGAGGTAGCGCAGCATGTCCTGCTTGTCCAGGTCACGGCTGAAGGTATAGTTCACCTGCACCGTGCGCTTGGTGGTGCGCACCACGGCATGCTTGGTCTTGAAGATTTCCTCGAAAAGCTTCTCGCCCGTACGCTCGTAAGGCTTGAAGTCGAACTCATCGCCTCCCTTCTCGCCAGAGCATACCATTCTGCCCGGTATCACCTTAGGCTGTTCGCAGATAACCTCGGTATCGTTCCATGGCGCCTTGCGGAAGGCGATGGTACCGTTTTCCTCACTGATAATGGCTCCGTCCACCTTCTGGGCGTTGAGGAGCTGCTTCTTTGCTGCTTGTTTCATAATCGTAACAACTTGTTTAAAAGATGAATAATGCCCGCAACCAGACTTTACTTGTCTGATTACGGGTGCAAAGATAGGGCAAAAACACCTATGGGAAAAATAGGAAAAATAGGATTAATATTTGTCCCATAAAAAAAATCATCTATGGGCAAAGAAATCAGCCACTTTATCATCCATTTCTTGATTTTTCATGTCCTCACAATGATTGAAGACATTGTAGAACGATTTTATCGTAACTTCTTTTCGTATATGGCAATCATCGGTAAGAAATCGATAAATGGCATTGGCACTGACGATGTGCTGCGGTGCCAAGATACCCCTTCTTCTCCAATATCTGATAAACGCAAATATTGCGATATTCATTGGTGAAGACTTGCTCGCACTGGTAGACATAGAATCTAGGCCATTTAGGGTGAGAAATTCTATAAATAAAGAGGCTTGCTCGGCGGTCGTCTCTTCATCTTTTACAGAAGATGATTCATCAGACACAAAAAGGTATTCTTTTTTTCGGCCGATTCTGGTACCATTTTTCAATGGTTTTCTATTCCTTTGCTCCAGGTATTCATAATAGCCATCCAGAGTGGCGATATAGGCATCAAGCCTAGGAAGTTCAGCTTCAACCAAATGATTGTCTATTCTGTTAAAGGTCTCCAAGTATCGACGTACTACGAGCGCATCATGATAATCTCTTTCCTGCATGGCAACATCTACCAGTAAGTGTGCGTGTATGCTCATATCCATAGGAGGGAACGCCTCAAATTGTAAGTATACTCAATATACTTGCTGTTGCCATCCAATTGAATGACCACGCAAAAAAGGCCGAATCGCCCATACTTCAGTATCAAGCGCAAGAGCTTGATTAAAAATCTCCCCATAATTCGAAATTTATAATAGTTAGTAATTAAGTTCTTTGTCGCTCATTCCTTAGTAGAGGACGTTAGAATTTGTTTGCGCTAACAATTTTGCTGGTACAAGCAAATGCCAGGAGAACTATAAGGGAATACACCCTTAGGGGACAGTTGGTCTCCGATTTCATCATCTTTTACTTTCTTTTTTTTAGGTATTTATTTATAGATTAGAATTAGCCTCAAAATGAGTTCGCTAACACATAGTGAGGCGGAAAAACTCACTTATATTTACTTCATTAAAGCCAGCAAGTCCTTTCCCTTATGCATAAGGTTGAGAAGCACTGCGGCTTGCATTCCGTAAATTTTCTTATATACCACATAGGCATGGAGGTGGTTCTATATTATCTGCCATATTTCTATCTTTATTTTTGAGATCACAAATTGTGACCTTAAACGTGTTGTTACTTATTATTGCATTCAAAGGTAGTGCTTTTAGCCTTTAAGCCACTATTGCACAACCCCTTTTTTGAAAAGAACGTAAATTCAAATGTTTTATTGCTGTGATTGTAGTTTTATTTACATAAAGCTCTAAAGCAGCCAAAGGAGAACAAGAGCAAGGAAGCCGTGGAGATCAACAAGGACATCGAGCAGTTGTTGCTTTCCATCCAAAAGGCTTTCGATGTGCTTGTGGAATAGAGAACGGACTTACCTGTTTTACCATTCGTGACGACACTCGTTCGCCAGCCTCATTACGCTTGCTGATAAGCTTGAAGAATATACGGCAGTTTTGGGAAACAGAGCCAGCTTGGATTCTATAGCTGGAACTTATAACGGAGTGTTACCACCTAATGTTGAAACAACACTCACGTTAAATGCTGATGGTTTCTACTTGTTGATACGGACATTCAAAGAAAAGCAGAACGAACAGGAAATGTTAAGAGGTACCTTCCAAGTGCTTGACTACAACATCCTGATGCTTGTGCATCCTTTGAGCGGGGACAATATTTTCCATAAGGTGAGAGAGGATAAAAGTGTTATTTTACTGGATTCATTTGGTAATGGGCTAAATGGTAAAAAGTCAAAGTGCTACATTCTGAAGAAGACATAATAAAAAGAATTAGAAGTATGTGTGTCGTAAAAAGGGTCGTATCAAACTTTGTTTAGGAGTAATGATGCGACCCTTCTTTCTATCTTTAAAGATATTCATCTAATGTAGTCAACCTAAATCAGAAAACTACAATCAAACAGAATTGACCTTTTATAAAATATTTTAACAAAATAACATCTTTACTCATTTATTTTTAATCCTATTCCTTTGATTGTTTGCTCTTGCCACTGTAAGATGAGACTAATGCCTTTGTTGTAATCGTCACATTCAATACATTCTTTTATCAAACGAGCATTCTCAATTTCGTGAGAGAAAAGATAGTTATCATCTTTTTTTCTCAATGAGATTATTTTATCTAAGAAATACTCTGATTTGCCATAATCTTTTAATATATAATTAGTAAAAGCAAAATACACATCACGTCCTGTTTTTGAGCCATAGTACGGATGCTTTTTTAATATTGCCAAAAAGTCTTCAAATGTATTCAGTTCGTTGAATACATCAAAATTATTTATTTTGTCTTGAAGATCTGGCATTCTGTCTATTTGCCAATAAGAACCTATTCTGTCCCCTAAGCTAAAGTTATAGGTACAAAATGGCACATAAAGACATTGAGCAAAATAGTTAACAAAGAACGAATTGGGATCAATCGAATTATCTAAATAAAATCCAACCAATACAATTGCTCCAGTCTTATGAGTCAATGTATAATATGCTAATCGTCCCTTTTTCATGAATCTATCAGGGAAATTAAGCAATCTCATTATCTTATTTAATTCTGATGATTTCATATTAGTTTCCTCTTATTTCCGTTACAGGTACTTGTTTTTGAGTTTGGGTTTGAATGTGCTTAACCTGTTGAGGTGTTAATCTTGCACCTCCTGTTTTCAAATCAAAGACATGTACTAATTCACCTTTTGAATTATATAAACCAGCATCAACACGAGCAGATCCTTGGTACCATACTTGACAATATTCCCATTCAAATATGATACTTCAGTCCGAATGGTATACTTACCTATTTTCATACCATTTGCAATCTTACCAAATGCGGAATGAACTTTTGTGCCATAAACGGGTCCTTTCCCTGCTCCCATATTGGCAATTACCTTTGATGCCAATTGAGTTAATTTGGATGTTGCTTGTTTTGACACTGATGAAGTTAAAGAACTTAGACCAGCACCAATTATTTTTCCCCCTGCTCCAAAAATAGTTCCGACTGTAGCGTCTGTCAATACGTCTCTTGCTGTAAGCAGAAGCCCTTGCCGTCCACATAGTCGTTGTTGTCCTCGCCATTGTACGACGCTGTGGGTCGTAGGTGTAGAATGTCTCAGCACCATAGCAATACTTCAAATATGTGCGCTGCTCAAACTTGTCGTAGCCAATCTTGCTCACATAGTCGTGGCCGTAAGACTTATAGCCATGCACCTTTTCAAGCTGACCACCGAGGTTGTAAGAACATCCTCATCAGGATAAATCATCTCTAACCCGTAGTGCTTGGATTTTATATGGAAAACTTTCAAAGATATACAAGGGAAATATCCTCTGTTAAGCCCTGACGAATTTTAAGGCGGTTTATAGCCTTGTTTTGTTGATACTTTCATACGTCTTTATTTTATGTTTTATCTAAAGAACGATAGACATTTGATTTTATTGCATAGAATTGCTGCATTACCTCAAAATACTGATCTATCAATGGTTTTATACGTATTACGCTAGATTTAAATAATCATAGAAAACTTGACGACATGCATATATTTCAATTATAATCGAATGATATGCTTTATAAAATAGAGCCAGCTTGGATTCTATTACTGGAACATATTACGGTGTATTACCACCTGATATTAAGACAACACTCACGCTAAATGCTGATGGTACCTACTTGTTGATACAGTCATACAATGAAAAGCAGTACAAACAGGAATGGTTAAAAGGTTCTTTCCATGTGCTTGACTACAACATCCTGATGCTTGTGCATCCTTCGAACGGGGACAATCTATTTTATAAGAGTGAGGGATGTCAACCATATTATTCTGATAGATTCGTTTGGTAATGCCACCCAAAAAGAGAATCGGAAGAACTATTCTCTTAAGAAGAAAGGATGAAATGTAAATAAACTGTGCAGAACTATAATTGATATAGCTTGGCACAGTTTATTTTATACTTATTTTATTTCAGCAATGAGCTAAAGAAAAAACACTATTAAAGCATAAAGTTTGAATACTAAAATACAATCCGTGGACAACATAGGTGATGCCCACGGATTTATTGTTAAAAACATATTACGTGTTACTATGTTTTTTTTCTATCAATTCAATTCTTTTCGTATTTTCATCACAGAAAAGGACGCCGTCAGGTAAAGAGTTTATAGGATAAATAAAACAACTACGTTTTTGTTTCTTTACTAAATATTTTATATCATATAATAATTCTCCTGACAATATCAAAGTGTCGGCTTCAAATGAAGTAAAATAGAATTCTTCAATTTTATATTTTTTTCCCTTACTTTTTATCCATTTGGAAATGTTTAGCGTTCCATTTCTATTATCTTCAATAGTAAGTCTTAAAGATATTTTCATGTCGGAAAGTTCGAACTTTCCGACATAAGATTTAATACCTTTAGCTAACATATTGGATTGATGTCCTATGAAATATTGTATAAAAAAGAGAAAGAAAAATATAAGCGATATTTTTTTTGTCATAATTTTATTTCTTAACTTTTTTAATTTGGTACGATACCATTAGCCAATGCATCTGCATGATCCTCGGGACACTCGTACCCCTTGTCTGCAGTAGATTCTAGAACGTCAACACCATAATCGGCTTTCACCTCAGATGCTACGCTTGTAAGCTGACCATGGTCTGTTGGACTGTTGCTTACCTGGAAGCCTGCTATCAGATGGCTCTCCGCATCAACAACTGTTTGCACTTTATAACCGACACAAAAGCCTTCGTTGGCTTTCTGATTCGGTCATCGAGTTTGCTTAGAGTAAGGTTGTTGTCCTTAGCATTTACAGCCTTAAACTTGCTTCCATCAATAGAGATGTACGACTTGGAAAAGAGCTTCTGTCACATGCAAAACTTGCTGAACTCATTAAAAACTTTAGTAATAGCCTTCTTGTCTTCCACAAAGCCATGGGATGAAAAGTCTCTCGTTGATAGGCTGTCTTGTTTGTTGTCAGCATTGGAATTCCAAATACTCTCTGGTTCATGTACAGTTTGCAATGGTACTTTAACAATAGAGTCAGAAGCCACTTTCTCATAGTCATTTGGTGAGTGATTGGTTTGCTCTACAAAGGTTTTAAATAGAAAATTTCTTCCCCAACCATTACCAAATATAACATCTAATGGTTCCCCTGTATCTTTCCATATTCTGACTCTTGCTGCAAATCCAAAATCAAATTTAACGGCAGTACTATCATATGTAAAAGTTACAGTATAGTACTTTCTTCCTATCTGTTTTTTTATTTCAGGAAAGCTGTCCCCATAATCCTCCTTTTGGAAAACTTGAACATCCGATACGTTAGCCTCTTTAAAAAATGGAACATACGCAGGACCAAAGGTCAAAGCCACGTTTCTTGCGCTATTTACAAGAGTACTATTGTCTAAGACCTCTGGTCGCTTGCATGAACTCAAGAATAGTGTACATAATACCGCTATTCCCCAAACTACAATCATTATAGATGGTATTTTTTTCATAATTCGTAATTTTTAATATTTATATTCTTGAAATATTGCGTATTGATTACTCTCTATTGATCCTTTCCACCAATTCATCTGGTGTAAGTATCTCCATCTTGGAGAAACCAAACCACTTTTTGCCCAAGTCCTTTATGGATGCTCCTATATGATCGTCGTACTCGAATGTGGTGGTAATCTCACCATCCGGGGCCACTATGCTGGATGAACTTTGTGAATTACCTATGTCACAATATGACTTGGCAAGAAACATGTCTTATTTGGTTTCATATATGAATTCTATTGTTTCATAGTGTTTCCTATATTCTTTTTTTAATTTTACGACCCTATTATTCTTATCATAAGTAAAGACACATGTATATGAAATAATGACGTCAGACATGTTTGGCTTATATGTATAACTATATTGAGTAATAAGACAATCCTTGACTATAATTTCAATACTTAACACATAGTCAACACTGGCATCAAGATATGTGTAATACTTATTGATATTTTGTATAGAAATCTTTTTTTGTTCCCCTATTGGCTTTGTAAATGACAAGATTTCGCTTGGGTCATAACTTGATAAAATATCAGCAATAACACATGCATCCTTATATATGACCTCGGGATATTTTAGCATTATTCCATAATCTGTTAGACTATTAGATTGATTAAAAAATATCTTTTGACGCGTTTTGTCATCTGTGGACAATTTAATCAATCTACCCTTCTTATTATATACCCTGATTTTTTTCCCGTGTAGAAATAAACTTCTCTCTAACTTATAACCATTACTTAAAATGTTTACAACAGTCTGTGATTTCAATTCCAAACTGTTTAGAATTGAAATCACAGAAAGTATTAATATCGCGCAAAATCTCATTACTAATTTTTGTTTAGTTCCTTTCCAAAAGATAGTTCTGTAGAACACACCCTGCTTCGGCTTTGCGTTGCCCTCATCCAATCTACGGAACACTTCTTCTATACGCTTGTCTGTTTCTTGCTGATGTTGCTGAATTTCCAGTTGATGGTACTCCATTGTTGAGAGACGCTGAAACACTTCGGCATTTGTCACCATGAAACGTCTCATTGCAACAAATGCATCCATAATTCGTATGCTTACACGAATTGCGGTTTCACTTCTAAGAACAGTGGAGAGCATAGCCACTCCCTGCTCCGTGAAAGCATATGAACGAACTGTTGAGTGCTTCAAACTATTGAACCGGTCACAATTTGTGACCAGTTCTCCTTTATCTTGATGTTCTATATTATCTGCCATATTTCTATCTTTATTTTTGAGATCCCAAATTGTGACTTTGAACATTACCATATTTAACAGCATTCAAAGGTAGTGCTTTTAGCCTTTAAGCCACTATTGCACAACCCCTTTCTTTGAAAAGAACGTAAAAATAATAGTTTTATTGCGATGATTGTACTGTTAGTAATTGCTTAACTCGTTGCACCGTACTCACGCCCTTGCATTCTGATTTTATGATAGCGGATTCGGAAAATTTTACATTCTTTCTTTGTCCTCTTCATTAGAAAATTCCTTATCATGCCGAATTGCGCGTTTTGCGCCTACTGAGAAATTAAACGTTACACTGACAAAAAACTTTCGTGAAAGAAAATCAAATTCTGAATGGTGCTCAAAATCACCATTTCTAAAGATTTGCTTGTTCTTTCCCCTACAGTTAAGCAAGTCTTTTACGCCAAAATTGACATTCACCCTATCCTTACAGCAATTGTAATTGCCCTCAACATCTACACCGATGTAATCTGTCTTCTGGATAAGGTAGAGTTGCTTGTAATGTCTGACATAACGTAGGTTTGACATCGCTGTAAGTTGTTTTGACAACCTGATGCGATTATAACTGGACAGAACTACACCAAAGTCGTTGACACAATTGGCACTATTCTGGTACCAACTCTGACTTAACTCTACATTGTTTCTGCAATTCCAAATTCCCCATGTAAAAGGTATGCCCATGTACAGCGTCAACCTCTTCGTTGTGCCGTAGTTTCTTAACATGTAACGAGTTTGATACTCTCCAATCTGCTCATATATCTCATTGATTTTCCTGTCGATGAAGAGAGCTGACAAAGAGAATATATATTTAGATTTCAGCATGAATTGTAAGCCTGCGTTGTATAGCAACTCTCCTTTTAAATCAGGATTACCTTCTTTGTAAGAGGTCTCTGACAGATGAAAAACGAACGGATTCACCATTTGATACAACGGACGATTGATTGATTGTGTATAACTCAGCGATAAAGAATTGCCATCTCCCATTTCTCTGCTCACAAAGAAAGAAGGGAAGAGAATGTTATCATTTCTTTTGGTATACAATTGATTCTTCACCCGTTGCCTTGTTTCCCATTCTGTGTATTCATTACGCAATCCCACTTGAACTTCCCATAACTGTGATGTATACTTATACATCCCGTATACAGCTAATCGTTTTTCAAAATATTTGAAATCATCTCTTTGGTCTATATCTTCAAACAACACTCCTGCCAAGGTCGTGTTTCCAAGATTCAATCTGCTATTGTATCCGATGTCAGCATAGACATACTTGGCACCGAAGGCAAACTGATGAAGTTTTAAAGACTTGGTGAAACCTACCTGTGCGCTATAAATATCCATACTCTCTAAAGAGGGTTGCGACTTGGAAATGATGCTGTCCGAGCCAATGCCTAAAGTATATAGGTTCTCATATTCATACAAATCATGCTCTCTTTTCCCTGCATAATCAGCTATAACGTTCAACTTGCTACCCAATGAGTCTACAGCCCATTCGTAGTTTAAGGTAACGTTGTTGGCGTTGTCCTTTAATGAGTATGGGGCAAAGGTCTTTATATTTGTTGGATAATTGTTCTTGTCCGTAATCGTAGAATTTAACCAACAAGCATTGGAGTAGTCTTTTGAGTAGCTTCCCGACCACTCGACACCCAAATATTGTTTGTGAGAGATATTGAAGTCAAGACCAAACTTTGGCATATAGTAATGCCCTTTATCATTGCTTCTCGAATTGCTGCCAACAGTTAGGTCTCGTCCATAGTCATTTTCATAAGTTACACTTTTACTTTCCGAATGTCCAAAAGTCATATTGGAATAAAGGGCGAGCTTACCCCATGAATACGTCAATCCAGTAAATTCAGAGTATGAATTTCTGCTTTTCCGCTCATAATCGCTGCCCACATAACCAGAAAGTCCATATTCATGCTTCTTCTGTCTATTGACAACAAGAATTGCAGTACCATCTTCTGCATCATACTCAGCCGTTGCTCGAGGTAATATTTCCAAACTCTTGATGTCATTTCCATGCAAAGAAGACAGGTATCTTTTCAGTTGAACACCACTCAGGTTCACCACTTTTCCGTTTTCATATATTTTTACGCCATTTCCCATGACGCTGATGCCTCCCTCACCATCATAATCGACATCAGGAATCAAGTCCAAAATACTAGAAAGAGAACGTGACTTCAGTAATTTATTATGTTCTACACTTACTATCATCCTGTCGGCTTTATGCTGAACCAAAGTTCTTTCTGCCATGACGGTTACATCGGAAAGTTTGATAGTGTACTGCATTGAGGCATGTTTACCTTGCGCAAAGCTCATTAACGTGCTTTGCGCAAGGTAAAAACAAAGAATATATAAATACTTTTTCATACGCATTTAGGGCAATTAACTTGCTGTCCTCTAATTGCTTTTATTAGCGACTCTATATTATCTACAACAACCAACTGGTCACGATTTGTGACCAGTTCGCCGTTTCCTGTCTTTTCTGTTAAGTCTGCCATATTTCTATCTTTATTTTTGAGATCACAAATTGTGACCTTAAACGTGTTGTTACTTATTATTGCATTCAAAGGTAGTGCTTTTAGCCTTTAAGCCACTATTGCACAACCCCTTTCTGAAAAGAACGTAAAATCAATAGTATTATTGCGATGATTGTACTTTTAGTAATCGCTTAACTCGTTGCACCGTACTTACTCCTTTACCACTCAACTTCGCCACATACCTAATGGCTAAGTCGTTAATCCTACCCTTACCCCCTGTTTTAGGGTGCATGGGTAGTTTTTTTGATAAAATCAATGTGCATAGGATTGCTTGCCAAACAACTCTTATCGTTTGCAAAACTACTAATAAAATTTGGATTATTCTATAAATCCATATAATTTTTGTTTTTTTGCTATCCCCTAAATATAACGATTTTTGGGGGCTCTTTTTCAGTTTCTTCTAACTATTTCATGTGCCTTTCTGAATAGGGAGTGAATTGTAATGCAAAGCGTTTATGTGCTGCTTTAAGATATGAGTCGTAGGCATGGTCAGAATGGTTATATTTATAAGGTACAATTTTCCCTTTTCTTAAGCGGACAATACGCCCTTGTTCGTCTATTCGATAGAAGAAAGTATGATAGTAGTTGTCCAAACATGGATTTTGGTCTTTGTCAAGCCATGAAATTTCTTCAAACACCTCTAATTTTAGAAGTTTACTTTGCTCGTAATATACCCATTTGCTTCTTTGGATATCCTCCATAGGAATATGCCGTTTGCTGTTGAAACTGAACTTTACAAATGTAGGTTTAATTTCGTTCATACCTAAATACAACACATCTGCAATTTTTCCTTCATGTCCATAAGTAACAAGAAATGTTTCATTTGTTTTCCATTCAAAACCAATGCTCTTTATGTTAAAGGCACAGACAAGAACTTGAGCGTATGGTTGACTAACACCTACGAGCCTAACCTCTCGATTTTGTGCTTCCTTATGATGATAGAAAATGTCTCCGAGAAGTTCTTTTGCTAGAGTGTCTTTTAGTAGGACACCACTGTCTGGCGAAGCTTGTTGTAAAGTGTAGGAATAAGAATTTATGCTATCTATTTTTTCTACAAGATTCAAAAAACTTACATACCTTGGTTGACACAGACAAGAGGATAGCCCCATTGTTATGACCAAGACTATAACGATATTCAATAAGGAATGTCTCATAATAACTTTTTACTTTGATATTTAGAACTTAGATTTTTTATCTTTTGCATAATTATGTAGCCACTTAATAACAGGATAGTCGTTACAGCAATTTGTTATTACTGAGTTTAATTTGGTTGTGGAAGCCGATGGTAATGACACCTTTTTAGCAATCTGATAGATGTTGTAGTTTCCGGTGTAAATAGACAAAGCACGATTTTGCTGAGTCTCAAAATCATGAGCGAGAAAGCTGTCATCATTAGTGCAACTGAGTAATGATGAACAGAATGACACTATAAGAAAAAAATATAAATGTTTCATAACTATTGAAAATTAAATGTTTATTTTGCAAAGATAGAGTAAAAATGTTATCATTGTACTTTAATCCTATAAAATTTAACGTAAATTATACGCAAAACAAAAAATGCTCTTCTTTCGAAAAACTTAACCATTAAACATACTTTGCATCCAAATAATTACAAGACAAGAGAAGTAGTTGTGTATAAAAACAAACAAAGATAGATTGTTAAAAAGGATAAATAATTTTAATTTTTCAACACTTAAAATATTTTTTTTGTAAATTTGCAAAAAAATATAGAATCTTGTAGGTTTAAAAATGGTTGCTACAAGTGCAAGAATTGAATGACGAAACCATTTGGAAAGGAAAATGTATATGAAGATAAAACATTTGTTATTTTTTATTCCTGTGACTTTTTTGGTCGCATGTGAAGGGACTGATTTAATCGAGCCAGACAATGTGTCGAAAGAATAGATTTCCACTCAAATAATTTATAACCCGACAAAATATTCAAAACAAAAAGGTGATGTCTTTGTCAAAAGTAGTTTGCCAACAACAATGGCAAAGCAAATACCTAATGCCTGCGTAACATCAATTATGGAGTATGCAAACAATAAAGTTTTTGGTGGAACAGTAAATGAGGGAGCGTATATTCTATATTATACACAAACATATAATTCAAATCCTTTGATTGATGGTGTTTCTTTGGATTATATCGAGCCTTTTGTAACACATTTCTTTAAAACTCAAACATTTACAAATTATAAGTCTGCAATAGATGCCAAGCATCCCGTCATGACTGATGTAAATAGCCAAATAGAAAGCTCTGCCCATAATGTGTTATGTGTAGGATATAACTCCAATACGGGTGCTGCTATTTATATGGACCCTGAGCTTGCTTGTATGTACTCAGTTAATGCTGGGTATTTTTTACAAGATTATAATATAGTATTAACAGGTATAAAGTAATTAAATAAATATGAAGTTAATTTTTAAATATTTTTTTATTTCTCTATTGTTCCTAAATGGGCAATTAGTTCATGCACAATCATTTAAAATCGACAGCTTAAAAGGTAAAAAATGGGAGTTGCAATTGCCAAAAGGAAAGTCTTATACTTCGAATCTTATATTCAAAGATACGACATACACAACTAGTTTCTCCTTTAATGGACAGACTCATACTATAGAGAAGCCATACTTAATACAGCAGGAAAACGTAGAAACATTTTATGTTATTTTTCCATCAGAAGGAAAGGGTACAAAAACTTTCCCTGTTAAGTTTAAAGTTTTAGAATTTACCGACAAGTTGCTAAAATTGCAAAATACAACAACAAATGTTGTAAATACGTATTTCGCAAAATAAACAACTAGTAGATTGTAAAGTCTAAAAGTTTAGTAAGGCACGTGTGATATTTCATCAATCATCAGTATGTGACGAACGACGTTTTACTCAACTTTTAGACTTTACAGACTACTAGTAAGACCGTGCTTTTTGCAACATATTACTCTGTTTGATATTTTTTGTTTAATAAAATTCTTAGATTCATTATTTTTTTTGTATTTTTGCAGCCGAAAAGAGTTGTTAGGCAGCAAACGTATGCAGATTGCAGAATTTAGAACTGTTGCTAAATCATTACCTCTGTTGAGGTGAAAAACTCATAAATAGTTCATTTTTAGCTCTTCGGCTGATTTTAGCGTAATTTTTATAGAAAAAATCTTTGTAATTAAGGTTCTTGTAATTTCCTACCAGACTTTTCATCACACTTATAATGTAAATTTCCAGAAGAATCTGTATAAAAATACTTTATTATATTTACTTTAGCTCCCATCCCGTTATGTCTTATTACATATTGAGTGTTTGGTAATAGCCTTATATAGGAAGGATTATACCGAAATTCTTGCTTATAAGAAGACGATTCTATCGCTTTAAATTTCTTTGATATTCTTTTTTTTAAACAAATAGTATCCACCTCTCTACATGTTCCCTTTGTCCGCAAAAAGAAGTCATATGTATAAGATTTGCTAAAGCTATCTAATGGCTCAATAGAAAAATGCAACAGATTGTAAATATAAAAAGTCTGTTCCTTTTCATTGAATTCTACATCATGATTGTCACATGAACAAATCAAAAATAAACACATGAAAATTTCTATTATATATTTCATTCTCAAAAATCTATTGTGAATAGCCAAATCTTGACCATTCTTGAAATATTGCGTATTGATTACTCTCTATTGATTCTTTCCACCAATTCATCTGGTGTATTCGTATGCTTACACGAATTACGGTTTTCACTTCTGAGAACGGTAGAGAGCATTGCCACTCCCTGCTCCGTGAAAGCATATGAGCGAACAGCTGAGTGCTTCAAACTATTGAACCGGTCGCAATTTGCGACCAGTTCTCCTTTATCTTGATGTTCTATATTATCTGCCATATTTCTATCTTTATTTTTGAGATCACAAATTGTGACCTTAAACGTGTTGTTACTTATTATTGCATTCAAAGGTAGTGCTTTTAGCCTTTAAGCCACTATTGCACAAACCCTTTTTGAAAAGAACGTAAAATTAATAGTTTTATTGCTATGATTGTGTATTTTTAATCGCTTCACTCGTTGTACCATACTCACGCCCCTCCCACTTAACTTCGCCACATACCTAATGGCTATGTCGTTAATCCTACCCTTACCCCCTGTTTTAGGGTGCATGGGTAGTTTTTTTAAAAAAAGGAGAAGATTATGGCTGATACTGCAAGAGAAACGGTTTGGCTATGTTAAACTTGGGTTAACTTTACAGTTTTTTTTAGGAGCTTGGCTTTTTTTACAAAAAAAATCGTAAATTTGCAGCGAGAAATAAAAACTTGAAGAATAAACAACATAAAAATGAACTTATGAAGAAAATCTCGTTGATAGTGATGAGCTGCATGATAGCTTGCGGACTGCTCGCCAACCACGGCATCGTGAAGGGCGGAGAAATGTCGCCTAAGGTAGATGACACGGTATCGATTGCCAAGAAAATCACTGATAGTCAATGGCTATCGAACAACTCCGACACGTTGGAAGTGGACACAGCTGGCGAAGACTCGGTGGTGAATGTGGTGGCCTACTTCTGCAAGGGTGATACCTGCGAATACTGGATCTATGAGAATGAGTGGAAGGTGAACGGCAAGGACACGGTGAAGACGCTAGGCGTATCCACCCAGGTGCGCCTCGTGGTAAACGATTCCACCAGCAAGGGCTATAAGATGAGCTACACCTTCCTGGACGTAAAGGCCGATTCGGTGGGCGACAACTTCCGGGACAAGATGATGGCCATAGTAGCGGAGCGCACCGCCAAGAGCGTGATAGGCACCACCATCAACTTTGAGACCGATGAATATGGTAGCATCACCAAGATTACCAATCTCTCGCAAATCAAGAAGCAGGCAAAGGCTCTCTTCAAGGCGAGCATGAAGGACATCGCCGCCATGCCCATCATGCAGGCAATGAAGAAGGCGATAGGTCTTGACTTCATGAAGATATGCAACCAGGCTAACACCGACGAGGTGGTGGAGGGCTACCTGGAGGAGCTGAAACTGCTCTTCGCCTGCCACGGAAGCCAATATGCCGTGGGCGAGCATCACGAGCACGAGGATGCCACCAAGGATAGCTACGCCAACGACACTTATATCAATGCCAGCCTAGAGAAGAATGGCAACTACACAATCTCCTGCGAGGTGGTCAGCGTGATACCAAAGGAGACTGTGAAGAAGGTGATGGGCGGACTGATGGGTGCCTTCATGATGGAAGGACTGAAGGGCAAGAAGACCGAGGACGGCAAGGATCATGATGGCGACATCAAGGACTTGGACGACGCGTTTAAGAAGGAGATAGAAAAGGCAGTTGACCAAGATGCCCAGACCTCGGAGTATCTCAGTGTGACCTGCTTCGAGGATGGCTGGCCTAGCAGCGTGTTGAAGCAAAATAAAACTGTGATGGCTGGCCGTGGCAAGCTGAAGCAGAAACTCATCGAGGCTTGCCGATTCGCACAGTGCGAGAAATGATGAACTATTTCGACCTGTACAGATTGAATACAAATACCCCTTGCGGAGTAAACTAATTAGTGCCTAAAGGGTGTTCAGTATTCAGTATTCAGTTTTTTTCGCGATAGTTACCTTTTTCATGGTTATAAATTGTAAGTAATTATTTTATATTATATATATATATATTATTATATATATATAATATACTATCTATACAGAGAGTGGTAACAACAGCGAAAAAAACTGAATACTGAATACTGAACACGTTTCCTGTAAATAGGTTATTACTTTGTAATATGCTGATTTATAAAGTAAAGCTCAGTTTCTATACCGCGAAAACATAGAGATGCACCCCACAAAACATAGAGCTTGTTTTTTAAGCTAACTTTCAAATCGTAAGTTTGCTGAAAATCGCTCCTTATCACATGTCTAAATTTGGTAGATACCAGATTTATTCGTATCTTTGCACCAGCAATCGAAGGAAATGCCTTAGGTGCCTGAAGGCGGTCTTCTATTAAGACCAACGCGGGTCATAAATGATGGCAGGCGCCGGTCATCAATGAAGACCCCGAAAACGGCAGGAACGGGGCATTCTGGGGAGTTGCAAAACAAAGGACTCTAAACATACTACAAACGACTATGATTAATTACAGCATCGTAATGCGTAGCGTGAACGCAAATCTTCTGGAAATCAACCAGGCGAAGTCACGCATCAACCAGGCAAAGAAGGAGGGTACAACCCCTGACCCAAAGGACCTGGAACTCGTGAAGACTGAGAAGCAGAATGCTTTCGCCATCTCACAGTACACCGACATCATGACCATCGAGAAGTTTGCCAAGCACATCACTTCTCATGGCAGTGTTTATTCGAGAGCTGACATCAGCGCCATCCTCTACATCGCCGTAGACTGCATGCGTGAGATGTTGCTTGAGGGCAAGAAGATTCGTCTGGGTGACCTCGGTGATTTCTCTCTCCTTCTCACCTCAAAGGGTGCCGAGGATGCCGACAAGTTCACCTCACAGAACATCACCGGTGTGAAGGTTCAGTGGGAGCCTGGTCAGGAGTTCAAGAACCTTCGCGATGACGCCGAGTTCAACCTCGTAGCCAGCCGCAGCGCTCAGGCAGCCGTTATCAAGGCGATTAAGGAGGGTAAGACCAACGTTGACCTCAACGCGCCAACTACTCCGGATAATACGCCAGGCGGTTCTACCCCAGGTGGTTCAAGCACCGGCACTACCGGCAACGAAGGCCAAGGCTCTGAATCAAGCGGCGGTACTACCGGCAAGGACGATACTGGCGACGGCCTTGAATAGCCCAAGGATAGACTGGCTAGGCTGCTAGCCCCTAGCCCAGCCTATCCGCCCCCCAAAAATTCAACATTCAACACTCAACATTCAACATTCAAAAAAATGAAAGCGAACACTTGGAAAACAATTCTTCAGATAGCCATCAGCATACTGACCGCTATCGCTACTACGCTCGGAGTAACGAGCTGCATGGGATAAAAAACTGAGAAATCCGGTCATTAAGGTCATGGTCATTAAGGTCATTAAGGATTTCCAAAGAAAGTTAAAGGGAAACGAGTAAAAAATCATCATTTTTTTGCTCATTTTCCTTTTTTTTATTATCTTTGCCTTAAAAATTAATAATTGAACTTTCGTATGTGGTTCAAGTACGGGCTAGGGGCTTCTGCCCTTTACCTTTGCTTTACCCTTCGGCCAGCGATTTTCAATTCCCTTCGGCCGGTGACCGTTGGTTCAGGGCGTATGGGACAAAACTTACGAAACTTGAATAAATGAAAAAATATATAGATGGAAAAGAATATTATAAATATACATGCACATGTCATAGATGATATCAGAACCATCATCACAAGGGCAAGAAACAAGGCGTATCAATCTATCAACGAAACCCTGATACGCTCAAACTGGGAAATTGGCAAACGTATTGTTGAAGAAGAGCAGCTTGGCAAGCAGCGTGCAGATTATGGAATACAGCTCATCAAGTCCATATCTCAGCAGTTGACGACAGAATTCGGCTCCGGCTATGGTGTTCGTAACCTTGCCTATTTCAAGCAATTATACCAATATTTCCCTGATTGGGAGATTTTGCACGCGCGCGTGCAAAATCTTACTTGGACTCATCTAAAGAGTATTCTAAGAGTTACAGATGCAGGAGCTCGTCTATGGTATTTAAAGGAATCGTCAGAGCAAATGTGGAGCACAAGAACCCTCGACCGCAATGTTGCCTCCCAATACTATTATCGACTCCTGCAAACCAGCAATGAGCACAAAGATGAGGTAGAGAACGAGATGAAAACCCTTACAAAAGGATACGCAGACTCACCTGCCATGTTCATCAAGTCGCCAATGGTGACAGAATTCTTGGGCTTATCCCGAGACATGAGCTTCTCGGAAAGCGAACTGGAGAGTGCCATCATCACCCATCTTCAGAAGTTTCTGATGGAGATGGGTAAAGGCTATGCCTTCGTAGAGCGCCAGCAGCACATCATCACAGATACCCAGGACTACTACATAGACCTGGTATTCTACAATTACCTGATGAAATGTTTTGTACTGATCGACCTGAAGACGACCAAGATCACCCATCAGGACGTAGGACAAATGGATATGTATGTAAGAATGTATGATGAACTGAAACGCACGGAAGGCGACAATCCGACCATCGGCATACTACTCTGTTCGGAAACCAGCCAGGATATCGCAAGATTTTCCATCTTGCACGACAGCAAGCAATTATTTGCTTCAAAATATCTTACATATCTTCCTACAGAACAGCAACTTAAGGAAGAAATAGAAAAGCAGAAAGAAATATTTAGATTACAACATATAAGATAAGCTAGTACCCCCAAATATCTCTGCTACAAGATAATAGACACAAAATAAAGAACGAAGAATTTCATTGAAATAATCTGATGGAAACAGAAAGAATTTTACTTCGATATTGGCAGGAATCAGATGCAGAGGCGCTCTTCAAGTACGCCTCCGACTCTGACGTAGGACCACGTGCTGGATGGCCGGTGCATAAGTCTGTAGAAGAAAGTCGGGAGATAATCCGGACATTCTTCCATAATGAAACGACATGGGCGATTGTGTTGAAAGAGACTGGCGAGGCTATCGGCTGCATCGGCTATTACACCCATGAAACCAGCAACATCCCTATCGGAGAAAACGACTGTGAGGTGGGCTACTGGGTAGGAAAGCCATTTTGGAACCAAGGAATCTGCACCGAAGCCTTGAAGCTGATGCTTGACTACTGTATCAACGAGAAGCATTTCGAAAACATCTGGGCAGACCATTTCACAGGCAATCCTGCATCAGGAAGAGTCATGGAGAAATGCGGTTTCGTCGATACTGGTATGCTGAACAGATGTAGCCAACTCGTGGGTGGCGACAAGGAAATGGTCAAGGTGTTTAAGTACAACGGATAAAGGAGAAAATAGAATGATGAGAAAGAAATCAAGAGGCAAATAACCATGCATTGTTCATTCTATCATCCCGTACAAAAGTACCACAATTAGCAATATTTGTGGTACTTTTGTACTAAAATAGCTATAAAACTGTTGGAATGTATTAAAAAAAAGCGGATTTTAAAAGTTTCCCGTACAAAAGTACCACAATTAAAAATATTTGTGGTATTTTTGTACCAAAATTAGGAGAACAATTATGGAAACAAAGAATTCATTCATATCATCAGCAAGCGTCAAAGTACAAGGACGAACTGCTTACTACAAGATGCTGGAAGCCGTTCGCCAAGGTGAACTGATTCAGGTTTGCCGTGGCGTATATGCTAACAT
>ERZ1023698.18-NODE-18-length-72435-cov-36.540812_pt1 | contig 72435 bp, 65 predicted proteins | sample MGYA00380349_ERZ1023698 | MGnify/ENA primary metagenome ERZ1023698 (study PRJEB33179, sample SAMN07449027) | human gut metagenome | biome: Human-gut; feature: Human associated habitat; material: Faeces | host: Homo sapiens | place: India:Kasaragod | collected...
AAGGTATAGATTTCCTTCGACTTCTCCATCACGGCATAGTCAATGCTTATCTTCTCGCAGGTTGGGAAGAGTTTGCCGACTACCTCTTTCTCCTGTTCTGTATAGAAAGAAGGTGCCATCTCATCCATAATGCTGGCAAGGTTTGGCTGGAAGGTTCGGATTGCCTTGCTGATGGTATCGATGTTCCATACGAAGATTCCGGCATTCCAATAGTAATTGCCAGCAGCAAGGTATTGCTCTGCTGTCTTCAGGTCTGGCTTTTCCTTGAAAGCCTCAACCTTGTAGATTTCATCTACTGATGTTGGCTCTGCTGAGGCTATATAGCCATAGCCTGTTTCTGGGCGGCTTGGCTTAATACCGATGGTAACGATGGCGTTCTTATCGGATGTATAGCTCAATGCTTTACTGAGCACTCGCTGATACTCCGAGGTATTGATGACCAGGGCATCGGATGGTGTCACCACGATGTTGGCATTAGGATGCTTCTTCTGGATCTTCCAGCAGGCATAAGCTATACATGGAGCAGTATTGCGAGCCTCCGGCTCTGCTAATATGTTATCAACTGGCATGTCAGGGATTTGCTCCTTGACAATGCTGATATATTTTTCGTTTGTCACTACCCACATGTTCTCGACAGGGCAGATTGGCTTCAATCTATCTACTGTCAATTGAATGAGGGAACGGCCGACACCCATCACATCTATGAACTGCTTTGGGTAATCGGGGGTTGACATAGGCCAGAAGCGGCTACCTACGCCGCCAGCCATGATTATTAACTGAATATCGTTGTACATAGCATAACAAATTCTTATTTCTTTTGCAGAGAATGAAACACTTTCTCCCATTCACTATAAATCTTCTCTACGGAATATTCTTTGCTTTTCTTGATGGCAGCCAAAGCCATTTGCTCACGTTTACCATCATCCTTCATGATGTTGGCAATCATACCAGCAGCTTCATTGGCATCATATCCCTTCTCATGATAAGGGAGCACGATACCATCCTTGCCACCATCAATGATATCACATACCGCAGAATAGCTGTTATATACGGCAGGAATCACACCAAAGCTCATACATTCTGCAAGTACTAATGGAAAACCTTCGTATTCAGATGTAAGCATCAAGATTGAAGCACGCTCATAATATGGTCTAGGTTGCTGGAAGCCTTCAAAAGACACTCTTTGCAAACCATACTCTTTGACCTGTTTTTCTATGTCCTTACGAGCAGTACCATCACCAACTATCGTCAACTTCCAATCAGGAAACACCGGCTCCAGTTTTGCCCACGTATCCACAACTCGATAAACACGCTTTTGGTTAAAATCAATTCTACCCATATAAATAATCTCTTTCTGCTTTTTAGAAAGAGAATAATCATAAGAGGAAGAATCGATGGTCACAGGATTTGTCAATACTTGAAGATGACTAGGATGAGTTATTCCAGTAAACTCTTTGAACTTCTTGACAAAGCTAGATGAAAGTACCATATACAAGTCTGTATGCTGATATACATACTTCATGCTTCTGCTTGTGATTTGCTTAAATGCAAACATCTTAGCATAAAGCATAGCTCTCTTCAAAGGATTATGAGTTCCCGACAGTGCAATTTCAACATCCTTGATACGAGCATTGGTATCAGGAGAATTATGATAAAAAGCAATTGTTTTAATGTTTAGCCCTTTCTTTGCCTTATTGATAACCTTACATGGTAAGAAAGGCAACCCCAATTGATTGATGATAAGATCAACCTTATTAGAGATTAATAAAGTTCGAAGGTTACTTACGATTTCATCATTATTAGTATAGGCACCTAAAGACTCTACAACAACCTTTTTATCAAATTTTGCAAGCATTTCTGCAGGAGGCTTTAAGAATGATGCTAATACAACATGATGACCTTCTTCAATAAACTTGTTTGCTAATGTAGATGTCACCACACCAATGCCACCAACCTCGCATGTTCTTAACAAAAATAATAAATTCATAAGAAAATTAATGGGCTTTATAATAATTATACAAACGCTTTACAGGGTCAAATAAATGCCACTTTGTTGCATATTTCTTCACTTGAGCTTTAAAGCTATGATCAACAAGATGGAACTTTTTATCTATTTGATCCAAAGACATATTTTGGTCTAGGAATGCCTTTATAATATCAGTTCTTCCTTTTGGCATAATAGAAGATTGGCGCAAATTATGATTTTCTATAAGTGCCTCTTTCAATGTTCGCTCTTCTATCATAGTATCTTGCAAACCATTTAAAGCTTCTTCACCTTTTTGATTGTTAACCAATACAAGCGATACTCCTTTCAATACATCATACTTAAATGGTGTTCCATATCGTCCAATTCCCCAAAAATCAGCTAAACTACAATCACCTACCCTTTGAGTCTGAGCATACTTACAATGATAACAACTTTCTCTAAATATTGCACATGCATCAAATGCATTCATATATAAGCTATCCACATCATAAATCGGAAGCAATTTACCGCCAAGAGAGACGGATGGGGATTTTCCCCATCCGTCTCTCCGCCGAAATTCGAAGCCATCAATCTTGATAGTTCCTGCGAAGCGGGTCGATAATTTTGACAAATACGCATTAAAAACGGAAGCACTTGGTACACCATGACACGCCAAGTCCAAAGTCAGCAGATTAGGATAATCTTTGTTGAGATAAGCATACAGACCAGCTATCTGACAAGGAGTTCCTGAAAACAACACCTGCCTACCTTCTTTTAGAGCCTTTTTGGCAGATTGATATGAATCCCCAATATCACTTTGCACATACTTTGAGCCTCTTAGAGCTTTCAATCCATCAATTGTATCAACACCTATATGGTGGCAATATAATCTTTCATCAAAAGCTGCTCCAAAAACAATACCACCATTAGCAATGGTTTTACGAGCAAACGAAGAAAAAGCACCTCCAGAACTACTTATTCTTCTATCCAAATTATTCCAAACAGCATAAGCTTTTGGCTTAGGATTATTTTTGGATTCCAATGGGGAAATAACGGGGCATCTTTTCTCGCATAATTTACATTCCACACATTTTTGGGAATCCACAACTGGAAAGACAAAAGAATCTCTCCCTTCTTGCATACTGATGGCTTGATGATTACAAGCACTGGCGCAAGCGCCACAACCAGTACAATCTTTATTATCAGCTAATCTTGGCATACTATCTATTATGAGTAAATGATTTACAAGTAAATGCCTTATTTAAAAAAGAGATTGATTCTCTTTGTTTTGTGGCAATAATGGACTTAACACGAATATAATCTATCGGCTGTTCAATCACTTTAACACTTGTAAATTTATTAATATTATAATCATCCAGTTCCAGCATCTTCAGAAGGCTTGAAAGTCTAGAGCTAGCAACTTCAGGTGTTATAACAACAAACGGTTTCTCAAATATAATAGAGAAAGCAGTTGCATGAAAAGAATCAGCAACAACATATTTAGCATTTTTGATTAAGCCAAGGAAACCCTCAACTGTAGGACACCAATCCAAATGACCATGTCGAACAATATCATGCCAATTGTAGCTGATATTTCTTATCTGAAGATGATACTTAGAAGCAATAGCCTTGGCACATTTGTCAATCTCGGGATCGTGATGAAGATTATATGTCAATACATACTCCTTCCCTTTATAGCTATCATCAGCATATAGACTCCATTCTTCCTTGCTCATCAGCAAAGTTGGATCTAAACATTGAACAGCATCAGTTCGACCGAGTTCCCTTACCAGTTCTACACCCTTATCTTCTCTAAGTGACAAGAATTCAAATTTATCAAGAAGGAGCTTAGTTTCATCAATTTCATTTGCAGGAATATCAGATAATCCAATAGAAGCTGCATAAGACAAACATAGCTTTCCCTTTGGAACAAAATCTAGAAAAAGCGCTTTTTCAACCCCCTCATTCCAATGACTATTCCAAATTTGGTCAGAACCTGCACAATAAGCATCTGCATCAGTAAATCTTCCCATTCCTTCCTCATTTGTTGCAAATGAAGGCTTCTCTAGATTTAAATAATGCATAAACTTATTAAATTGTATGCCTTTTTTCAAATAAGAAGGGTAAATTAGTAACTTTGCTATCAACAAAACAAGAGGATTGTTGAACCTACTACTTTTATTTTTCAACCTCTTTAATAAGCCTTTATTTGTGTAGCGTTCTGGATAGTAATCTAAAATATAAGCCTGATGACCAAGTTTTTCGATTTGCTTTTGTAAAGCAAAGGCTTGCAAAACGCTACCATAATTTTGGGCACGATGTAATGTTATAATATCAATTTTCATCGTTCAAAACAGTTTTAAAAGCATTATAAAAACCAAAAGCCATATTTTCTACACTAAATTGATGATAACGCTCTATACACTTTTTTGAAAGAGAAGTCTTATCTGATATGTGTAAAAAATGCGAAATAGCACTGGCCAACTCCTCAACGTTTCTCTCTTTTATCATTATGCCACATTCACCATCAAGCAAGTCATAAGCGGCCCCAACGACATCAGTAGCAACAACTGGAGTACCTTGTTCTAGAGATTCATTCACAGTAAGCCCCCAAGCCTCAATAGTTCCCCCCAGGGAATAGCTCGGCAAAACAAAGACATCAGCTTCTTTAAAGTAAGAGGAACGATCTGAAGAAGAAATTCTACCAACAAATTTTATTCTTTCTCTTAGACCCAATCTGTTAACCAATATTTCGCAACCAGCTTTATCCTCTCCTTCTCCACCAATTAAAAGGATGGCTTTCTCATCTTTCTTTGCAATAGAATCAAAAGCTGAAATTAAATATTTACACCCTTTTCTTGGTACAAGCCTACCCAAAAACAATATAAGTTTAGCGTCTTCTTTTAATCCATATTGTAGCCGAATATTACAGTTACTAACAGAAGGAGATGTACTACTATCATAAGCTATTTTAATCTTATTTTGAGGAATGCCTAAACTTTGCAGATAGTGTACAGCCTTAGAGCCAGAAGCCAAGAATAAATCACATTTAGAAAATAAAGAGAGTTTCATATTTCTATGTATATATTTCTTTATAGCCTTTATGAATGGAAGTTTATTTTTTTGCCACCCCTCAGACCAATAAGCTATCTTTATTTGTTTTCCTTCTACTATTTTTTCAACAAATCTGCCTATAAAATACTGGAAAAAATCATCAACCGGAGGTAATACAACAATATCATACGCCTTATTGTTAATTTCATTCCAGATAGTTCTAAAGTTAAATCTACCATTTAGAAAAGAAACATTAAGTTCTTTAGGTAGTTGGGGTTGACTACCATAAATTGCTGAAGCTAAATTCCTATCTGTAATAAGATACTTAACATCACAACACATAGATAATTGAACCATAAATCTTAGACGATACTCTGGTATCGAATTATGAATAAATAATATTTTCATTAGATTTTTATAATAAAAAACATTAATGACGATTTTATGTCTTACACAAAAAGAAAAATGTTGAAACAGAATTCTTTTCTAAAAAAAATCTGAAGCTCTGATATATATATATAGAAAAACAGCCTGCGCCTTCCTGAAACAAAGTCAAATAATAGTCCGTTACCAACAAATCGAATGAGAAATAGGTAACCAGAGCACCAAAACACCGATGGTTTCATACGCATCAAGGAAGTAAAGAAAACAGTCATCAGACAACTAAACATCCTTGTTTCCCTTTCCACCTACGCTTACAAAAAGCAAACGGACTGGTACATTATGTCCAACGTACAATTGTTACAGAGAAGTTCTTGGTTGTCTTGGCACGTTCTCTGTGAGAAAATACAAACTTCAAAGTCATTTTTATGAGGGTATTACGTTAAATTACGCTTGTATTTTTTCACTTGCTAGACTTTAGTATCTTATACAAAAATCTGTACAATGAAGAAATTAAGAAAAACAGATGCTTATTTCTGTTTTTTCTCCAATTTTTAACATAATGGTATCCAATAAAACTAGCACCACCCAATGTTTTGTACAACTGCTTGTCAATCATATGTATATAATCATCAAGTTCTAAAAGAAGTTCTAGATTAAGAGCTTTTTTAAAAAGGATATATCTATATATAAACAAAGCGTCTTCACAAAGCTTATACTCATAATAACTTATCAGTTCCTTATGAAGGCTATTTTTATTATTTTTATAAAAACTGAGTCTAGACTTTAATACCGTAATGTTATGAGGTAAATTTCTGATAGCTACTTTTGGATCAACAGTCTGTCCCTCACGACCTACCAAATATTGATAAACATCATACTTTAAATACAGATATGTTTCCACATACATCATTGGCATGAATATCCATTCTTGATCAGTATAAGGAATTCCTTCTGTTTGCTTATACATAAACTTAGAAAAAATACTTCTTTTATACGCTATTGCATGCATCTGTATCTTCTTGAATTCTACGGAAGTTAAAATTCCTTGAATATTGTCAGTTCGATTAGAAGGAAAACTGAAATCGATACAGTTCATTTTCTTTCCCAAATCATTGATTACAGAATAATTAGAAATCACCATATCTGCATTTGTTTTACTCAGACAATCTACATATTTTTCTAATTCATTACTACAAAAAGAATCGTCTGCATCACATACTTTTACATATTTACCTGTAGCTAAAGACAATCCAATGTTTATACAAGAACCATAGTTGCCGTTTTTTTTATCAACAACCTTAAACACATTAGGATATAATCCTTCAAAATTATGTGCAATTGATGAAGATTTATCTTTACTTCCATCATTTACAACAATAATTTCCAACAAATTCATCTGTTTAATAATAAACGATGAAAGACATTTTTCTAATAATCGTTCCATATTATAAGTTGGAACAATAATCGACAATATTTTTTCCATATTATATTTTTATAATAATTGTAATCCCCAATAAGGTAGACAGTCGCGACCATTAGCATCCCATAAAAATAGCATATTAAAATCACCTTCCCTAAAAAAGATAATTGCTAATATAGGATAGAACTGGCAAAACATTGACAAACAAATCAATACTTTTTCTAGCCTTTTCTTTGATTGTAACATATTATAGTATACAACACCACCTATTATACATCCAAAAAATGATAACAATGCGGAGAATCTATTAAAAATTTCAATTAATGAAAACAATGGGCTTATCAAGCATCCTATGAGAAACAAATTATAAACAAAGTTTTCATATGTTCCCTTTTTAATAAAACGAGGTGCAAAATATATAATTGGTGCAACGCCTAAAAAAAAGCGTAATTTGAAAAGGACACCTTTATTGTCAATACCTTGACTTCCCCATGTTCCAGCTAAAAGAGATTCTGTTGCATCAAAATATCCACCAGCCTGAATATCTCCAATAGACGAATTACCCATATATTTAGATAATACTATCAAAAAGCCCAAATTAGCTAAAGACAAAACAAAAGTGGTTACAACCAAAAGCAATGTACTAACAATTGGAGTCAATTGGCGATCCTTCAATATTTTAAATAACACGAAAAATGGTACTATAATAATAGAACCTGAATGCGTTAAAAATCCCAATAATACAAACAAATAACTTTTTATTATTTTATTTGACAATAAACAATAGACACCTCCAAATATGAATACTATTGCCATACTCCATCTTATAAAGTTTTCATTGAATAAAGTATAAGAAAGTACAAATGGCAGTATATAAGTACTATATTGCTTAAACCTACTTATAATAAAAAATATACCAACAATAAATGCGAATTCATTTATCATGATAAATATAGGATAAGGTATATTTAAAGCACCTTCTATATTGCATATAAGTTCAAATAAGAATTCATAATCTCCTGTTGTCTTATATGCTAAGTTAGTGTATCTATAGAAATAAACATTCCAATCAATGCCTCTTCCAAACCTCAATCCCTCAATAATTCCAAATGTAAAAATCGGAATTAAGGAACGTTTCCAAAATTCTTTGTTTGATTTAGCATTTGCTAATCTTTTACCATATAGAACAAATATAAGGAGTTCTATTGATTTAACAATAATAAATATAGTCTTAACTGAAAACATAATAATTCATTAAAAGTTTAGATATCTGTTTCAATTAACAAATATATTTACAACCTTTTCGATAACAGGAGCCATATCGTAATACTTATATTCGGCTAAGCGACCACCGAAGATGACATTCTCTTCCTTATCTGCAAGTTCCTTGTACTTGGCATACAGTTCAGAGTTCTGCTTGTCATTCACAGGATAGTATGGTTCCATACCATCCTTCCACTCTGTGGAATACTCTTTCGAAATGACGGTCTTTGGACATTCATACACATCCTGACCAAACATCTCAAAGTGCTTGTGCTCAATAACACGAGTGTAAGGAACTTCACGCTCGGTATAGTTCACAACTGCGTTGCCTTGATAATTAGGCTTATCAATGACCTCTGTCTCAAAGCGTACTGTACGATAGTTTAGTTTACCAAACTGATAATTATAGAATTCATCTATCTTACCTGTGAACACTATCTTGTCGGCTATTCCCTCCCAATATTCACGATTTTCGAAGAAATCTACATTTGTTTTCGTTTCTACTCCTTCAAGCAAGCCATCAATGAGTTTGTTATAACCACCAACAGGGATACCCTGGTACTTGTCATTAAAGTAGTTATTATCAAAGATGAGACGAACTGGTAGACGTTTGATAATGAAAGCAGGAAGTTCTGTACATTTTCTTCCCCACTGCTTCTCTGTATAACCCTTGATAAGTTTTTCGTAAATGTCTTTTCCTATCAAAACCTGAGCCTGCTCCTCTAGGTTACGTGGTTCTGTAACGCCATCAGCTTTCATACGAGCAACAGCTTCCGCCTTCTGCTCATCAATCTTAGCCTGGGCTTCTTCAGGTGTAGTTACGCCCCACATCTGATAGAAGGTGTTCATATTGAAAGGCAAATTATAAAGTTTACCCTTGTAGTTAGCCACTGGCGAATTGGTATAGCGGTTGAACTCTACGATGGAGTTCACAAAGTCCCACACCTTCTTATTGGAGGTATGGAAGATGTGTGCTCCATACTTATGTACATTAATACCTTCGATATTCTCACAATAGATGTTACCACCCAAGTGAGAACGCTTATCAATTACCAAACACTTCTTGCCCTGTTTGTGAGCAAAATGTGCAAATGTGGCTCCGAACAAGCCGGAACCTACGATTAGATAGTCATAATGTTTAGCCATCATATTTTTCCCATTTATTGGTTATTTGATTATATTTTTTCAAGATTTTTGCAGGATTACCTCCTACGACACTGTAATCAGGTACATCCTTAACAACTATTGTACCTGCTGCTATTACACAATGCCTTCCAATTTTAACACCAGACATCACCTGGCAACCGAAACCGAGCCAGGTCTCAGCACCAATGACAACAGGTCCTTTACTAGTTACTTTCTGTCGGGATATCGGTGTATGAATGTCTTCAAATCCATGGTTGCGGTCAGAAATGTGGACGTGAGGCGCAAAGAGCACATCATCCTCTATAACAATCTTGTTATCGCAACCGATACGATTCATTTTGCCAAAATGCACCCTATTACCGATGAGTAATTTCGGTGTAACTCCAGGCATAGTCTTATTAACGCATAATTCCACATCATCATCTATATAAATTGCCCCCCCATATCGATATATTGAGGGTTAACTATGCGTACATTCTTTCCGAAATATACATGCTTAGATGGTGAGATACCATAGCGTAATGAAAGTATTATATTACGTGGAATTTTTAAAATCCAAATAATCTTTCTTAAAATTTTGCTAAATAATTCTATCATATAATCTTATTTAAAATTTCTCTTCCAATAGATTTAACAGGAAGAGAAACATGGTTATTAATACAATATTTTATCATTCTCAACTCTCCCTTCATCAAACCAAGAGGATTGGTACAAGACCATGCTGCATTATTAAAGATTCTAGCCACCCTATTTTTATAATAAAGAGAAAGTTCGTTATTTTGAATTTCCTTTGTCAGTTTTCGGAAGTGATATGCTAATAATATCCATTCCTCATTTTGTCGTTTCTTATGTGTGAGACCTTGCGATTTCCAAAGATAATGATAAAGTGGAACATCAATAATCTTCAAGGATTTAATGTGATTACAATAGTTCAAAGTAAACACCTCATCTTCACTGATAGCCAGATTCTCGATAAAACGGATTCTATATTGCTCTATAATATCCCTACGGAAAACCTTATTCCAAGTGAAACCAAAATAGTTAATCTTTATATCATTCTCCAGCAAATGAAAAATGCCTGTATATATATCTTTCTTATATTCCGAATTTTGAAGGCTTAAAGTACGTGAGCACCCATCTTCATAATGCCAAACAGATCCAAAGAACAAAATATCAAAATCATATATTTCATCAACAATCTTCTGAAGGTAATCACTCTCAATCCAATCATCAGAATCGATGAAGCAAATAAATTGTCCTGTAGCTATCTCTATACCAGTATTTCTTGCACCACTAACTCCTGCGTTCTGTTTATGTATAACCTTGACACGACTATCTTTTTGAGCGAACCTATCACATATCTCACCAGAAGAATCTTTACTTCCATCATCAACTAGTATTAGTTGAAAATTCCGATAACTCTGATTGAGTACACTGTTGATGCAATTCTCTAAATACAGCTCCACGTTATAAACCGGAACTATAATACTAAAAGTTTGATTTTCCATATATACTCTTATTATGATGTTAGAGCCTGTATCAAGAATGATCGAGAATCTTCCCTATATTTGGCCAGGATTTCATCAACTCGATCATAATCGATTGTTTTCATTCTATTTATATCTAAACCTGTATCAGAAGTCAATCTGTCTTCCAGACCAAACATTGACAGTAACGAATGAATGCGTGCCAATCCTCTATCTTTATTTCCAATTACCAAAAACTGCTTATGAAACAAAATAGAGAATACACATGCATGAAAAGAATCAGTAACAATAAATTCGGAATCATAAAAAGCTCGAAGCCAGCTTTCAACCGGAGGTTGGATTCTCTTTTCTAAATCTTCAGCTAAATTACCACAATCTCCATTCATAAAGAAAGAGGATAAATGTCGTTGCTTCTCTATATTCTTTACAACATTCATCTTTTCATCCGTATTATCTAAGATATAACAGAACAAATTACCTTTGCTTTTCGGCACATCAGATTTCTCTATCAAATCAACATAGTCATCTTTTGATAAAAGCATCGTTGGATCAAGGACATGTTTAGCTTTTATATCATAATAGGTAGAACACAACTTGACGCCTGTGTCTTCCCTAACAGATACTGCATCAAACTTTTGAATCCATCTCTTACATTCTGAAGTTTCATTCGCAGGATATTCCCAATTTTCTGTTCCAAACGAAGCAGCATAAGCGATTCTCTTACATGAATCATCACCAAGAAACTTCAAATAAACATTGGCAATATCACCCTCAAAAAAAGGATAATATTTATATCTCCAAATTTGGTCACTTCCACAGACGAAAGCATCAAAATTCCCTTTACAGTCTATTAACTTATCTACCTTAAATTGTTTTATATACTTCGATATAAACTCAAGAATATCATGAACCAGAAGAGGATATACCTTTCGTTCATATCTTTCTAAAAGAATTTTTTGATTCTTGCGTCTTACAATATATTTGAATAGAAATCTCTTTCCAAAACTTAGTGGCATCTTCCATAAAGGCGGGTATTGCCACCTGAGATTTTTCTTCAACTCTATTTCTAAAACGTCATGCCCCATACGCTTCAATATCGTTTGGAGGGCAAAGGCTTGTAGCACGCCACCATAATTTGAATTTAAAGGTAGCGTTAATATTCCTATCTTCATCGTGTTTTGTATCTTATTCAAAATGAGTCCTGGGATGCTCCCTGCCCAAGCAGAAAAGTAGCTTAATAAAATTGCTCATGACAGTTTGCATGCCAGAGACTCCATAAGTTATTATTTCGTTTATTCTATCTTGAACTCACTATTCACCATAAGTATGCTTTATAACACCTTCTGCACCTTTACTAAATCTTGCAATTATTTTTTATGCTACTCAATAATATAAAGATTTAATTTAATGATATCCATCACCTCAGAATCTCTTGCATGAGTTGAATCGAACAACGCAATTCATCTTCTGTATATGTATGACCATTGTCAAAATGATCGATGGCATTTCTTATATAAGAACATATTGTATTATACTGAACACGTCCATAGCCAGAAGATTTCTGATGCAGATTGGAGATAAATGATTGATGATGATATATATATTCATCACAGGCCTTAACCTTTGAGAGATTATACCTGTTCTGAATTTGACAGTACAACTGATTATGGTATTCTGCTGAAACAATATCAAAGACTAGATAATTAACCTCTGCAAAAGTGACATCAGACAAATATGTAGGATGCTCTATTCTCTGAGCTTCTACTCTACCATCATGATTAATCAGGCGAACTACTAAAGATGTTTCATCCATCAAAGCTTTTTTGAGGAAAGCACTTGAATGAGAAGCCATAAAGATTTGGTTCTGCTGAATACCACTAGTATCAGTAAACAGCTGCTTAAAATATGAGTGAACCTTTTCTTGCCACTTAGGATGCAAACTCATCTCTGGTTCATCAATAAACAGTAAATTATCTTTTTGTTCCGTCATTATTTCCAATATAGGAACAGTTCTTTCTATAATTTGCTTTTCACCAGAGCTTAAACTCTGCGTATTTATCTGCTTTCCGTGTTTTGTGAAACCTATTACCTTTTCATGCCGGTCAGAGAATCCCATTCCAAAATACTCCATATCTTCAAAGAAAGCATTAAAAGAATCAGCAAAAGTCTTCATTTTAGACCTCTGGAAGAACTCTGACCACCTCAATGGTGCATCATCATGCTTAATATTGTAATAAGCATAATTGATACTATCTTCATTCTGTAAATTTACTAGACGATCTATCAAAGATGAAAAATCATCGTCCTTTTGGTCAAAATGATCATTATTAGAATAAGACATCAGAATTTCCTCGGAACGAGGTCTTAATTCTACCGGATAATCATCGTCTAGCGGGCTTATCATAAAGATTGAATTCGTTTCGGCATCATATAGCTGATAGCTATGATTGTGAAGAGCATCATCTTGTTTTCGTTCAAATCGACAAATTCTACCATTCAATTCATACTCTATATATCGATATATATATGAACGAGTTGGAGAACTTATAATCTCTTTAAGAGACCTTAAGAGATTTGTTTTCCCGACACCGTTATCACCAACAAAGACTATGTTTTGATAAGGAAGTCTAGTTTGCGAATTCAAGAAATCTAATTCTAAATCTCCAAACTGAACTTCGTTTAAAAACTTTACCTTGCGTATCTTGAGTCCCATATCAGTTTATATAATATCACTTCTTTAAATCATTATTTGTACCTCAGCAGATTTTAAAACTGCCAACTGTTACATTTATTTTTCAAACGATAATTTACCTATTATGATGTAATTGAAAATAAAAACTGCTAAAGAAATCAGAAGAAACTTTTATCCTAGAATCTTCGTCCATCGTGAAATAAGCACTTGGCGAATATTGATCAGAGACATGAATATATGCTAATGTTTCCACGAATATTGCCAGCTTTGATACAAGTGATAATCTATCACCTAGAACTCTAAAAAGAATCTTTCTGCTAAGACAACCTCTCCAAGTTTCATCAGACATATAACTATCAGCCCAATGCATGATTGGCTCAAAGAACTTATAGGCAATCTTTCTTATGCGATATTTTCGATAATTCACCCGAACACCATTTATCTGCCCAGCTATAATATCCTCAACTAATATGAAACCTTTATTAATCTCATTTTTCATTAATACAGCTGCCAGCCGATAACCAAAATCTATCTTATCTTGTAGTTTTCTATCATTCTTGCCATCCTCTTCCAGAACACGCATAGTGTCACTATACGCATCCAGAATAGTTTTCATGTGTGTGAAGATTGCTATTGAACCAGTACATTGCTTGTGTACTTTGTAATCAAGATAAATGTCATTCTCATCTACTTTAGCACAAATAGCATGATAAAAAGAATCAAACTTTTTTTCTATTCCAATGATTGAACTGTAATCAGTATTTAAATCGATATAGCCATAGAAACTTAAGATTTCCTTAATCTTAGCATCATCAGATAAGGTTGGTGATACTTGCTCTGCTAATTTGCTGAATGTTGCTGCAATATCTTCATATGCAGCAATCCGCAACCGGGTAATACCTACCTTAAGAGCTATCTCCTTTTTCTTTCGTGTCTGATAGTAGGCACCAAAGAAAGCCATGAAGAGACCGGGCAACAAGACCTTCAACAATGAGAATATATCTTCCCAGACTGACTGATCAAATCCCCTATATATATTGTCCACAATCATCATTACTCTTTCTTTCCTTTTTCTACAGCCATGGCCTTGGCTATATTCAATGCTATAAGTTTCAGTATCTTTTCACGTTCAGTCATAATTTTCATATCCAACATCTGTTGTATAATTTCACCTTTATGTCCTAAACGCTTTTCAGAATGATCTGGTTTAGACTGTACCTTAAACTTGATATGACTGATACTATCTCGTATTTCATCATACACAGATTCTATTTCTTCCGAAAGTTCATCTTGAAATATAAGCCCCAGTTCTATAGCCGTCATATTCTCAAACATTTTAACGTTCTTATTAACTAAAGGAATATGGCTATCTACAAAATGTTCCTGATACATCACTATCAAACGATTGAAAATGACAATATAATTTTGAAAGAACTGCAACTTTTCATATAGCCCCTTTTCGAAATAGATTCTGTTGGTACTAATAAAGCTATCTATATCCAAAACGGTTTCTTTCAGTTTATCTCCAGTCTGAAATACTTCTAAAACCGGATATTGTGGAACATACTCCAGAGGAATATCATTTTCTTTGATATCAGAAACCGCGATATTGATAATATTGTGTGGCAATACCACCTGTTGCAGCATCGCTTCAAGTCTCATTACCAGAGCATCATAAATATCCAACTTCTTCTTCATAATATCCCCTTTCACTTCAGACTCAGCAGCTCTTTGTGCAAAATAGGTGGAAGTTATCCAACCTACTACTATACCGCCTACGATGAGGATGATTAATTCCAAAATTCCTTTTCCGAAATACTCAGGCAATGAATTTATCTCGTTAACTATTTGATTTAACGTATCAATCATGAGGCAAATATTTTATTATAGAAGTATGAAATCTTTTCATAATAGAATCTCTGTCGTGTTCTGGCAGATTATCATATTCATCTCTAGTATATTCATCCTTTATATGAACAAACAAGAGAAGAACCACCAACGATGCGCCATGCTTATAGAGATCAGCTTTATCTATATGACGTTCAAAAATCCATAACCTACATTTATCAACAAAAGAAACCTTAAACAGATTCAGTAAATTTGGCATTTGCAATCTATCTGCCAACATACATTTCAAATGGTCACTAATATATTCAATGTCGTGCTGCAATGCTATTCCAAAAATCTGGCAAGCTAAATCAAGATGCTCTTTTCTTTTCTCATCGTTTAAAGATTTGTTTTCTTCTTCCATCATTTTAAATGCTGTAAGAAGACTCAATACATTATCGTTCCATTCATTAACAGAATCTAAAGTAGCTTCTATATCCTTAGGCCAGAACAAAGTTTGAGAAGATTGCTCTTGAATCAACATACAATATTCATTCAATTTCTCATAAGAACTGAAATAAGAGACATATTCCATCTTTTGATCCCCAATGCGAAAAGGCATGCCGTCTATCAAACTCCAGTAATATTGCTCCATCAATGCTGGTGGCGCAATGAACAGAGAGTTATGATGAATCAACTTGTGTAATGAGGCATATAATTTCAGTCTTTTTTCCAATACATGCCTTTTCACGTCAAGCATTACTTCTTTCTTCTTGGAAAACACATAGGTTACATATGCCAGACACAATGCTATGAGTATATATTTTAAAATGAGAATATACATGACTGATTCGATGCTTTTGCCTATATTAAATATAGGTTAGAGAGATTCATTTATTTACCTAAAGCAGACTTAATCACTTTTACACCAGTATCACCTAAAACTTGTTTTACTGCTCCTTTAATTGCTTTTTTGGCAATATATTTTGGATCAGAAACAACATTGCAAAGCATTTCCAAAGCATTGCTTTCATCATCCGTCTCTGTGAAGACTTCAAACAATATAGGACGGTCTGTTTTATCTGGTAATAAAAACTTATCTATAACCGCCAAGAATTCTTCCTTATTACTTGCACTTAGATACTCATATCCCAAATCTGTTGCATAATCCTTTACTAATTTATGAGATTTATTACCGTAATGACCAGCTGCTGCAACAAATTCATCAGCCTCTTCTCCCAGGAATGCACAAGGATGACGATAATTTCGGAACTCATTGCCCTTACCATTATTGATAAGCATAATGCGGACATTATTCCCTACATGACGATTACCAACTACATTCATATCATAGAAGAAAGCCAAATCACCAAACACGCCAACAAACAACTTATCAGGATGAACAAATGATGCTCCCATCATTGTTGAAACACCGCCATCAATACCAAAACCACCTACATTGCATTTTGCCTGAATACCAGTAGGAAGTTTGAAGAAATTCCAAGAACGAAGACTATGATAAATACCAAAATGGATTTCACTACCTGCTGGAACTTTATCAACCATGTGCTGTGCCATCCAAATATTACTAAATGGCAACTCTGGGATTTGTGCTTTTACACTATCAACTTCCTGATTCAAACTATCTAAATATTCATGATGAGAAGCTCCTTCCTTAGCATAGTGCTTAAAGAATTCTATCTCTGGCATCATAAATACTCTCCGCAAATTTCCAAAAGTATCACGAAGAGCACCATCAGGGTTAACTCGCCATACATGATTGGCAGAACAAATAAATCCATCACCCGAAACCTCACCTATATGAATACTTAAGTTTGTTTTTGTTAATGGTGATGCCCACTGGTTTTGAGCACAAAGTATTTGTGAATGTACTTCATATTTGCCACGATATCCACTGGTATGATCACAACAAACAATAGCATCATAAGTTGCACAGAATGCATCCACTGCCTGGGTTAACTCCTCAGAAAAATCTGCATGAGAACCTATTCTAACCATGATTTTCCCATCTTGTGGAAGTTCTGGCCATTCCTTTTCAAAAACAGTATGACGATAAATCGCATTTGCGTGTGGCAATTCTTTAACACTAAAATCCTTACTATATCTTGTGTACATATTGATATGTGCAGGGCCTCCGCCATCCAATGTCAAAGCCAGCATAGCCTTGTTTGCCTCTATTTCACAATAACGTTCATCTTCAGAATCTTTGACCATAGGTATGGTTACACTTTCCATAGCAATGTCGTTGGGAATAGTTCTGCGGTCTATCTGTTGGTCTATCAGATGCCCGATCTTGTGATTGCCACGAGTAGAAGTAATAGCAAGGACTGGCAACTTTCGATAATATGCCTCCGTCAATCCCGGCATATAATTGCGAGAAGCTGTCGCTCCCGTACAGCTGATAGCCACAGGTTCGCCAGTCTCCGCAGCCATGCCACAAGCTAAATAGGCTGCACTTCGTTCATCTACAGATGACCATATCTGAAACCATGGGTCATTTTCGATACTAACCACAAAGGTCATATTGGTAGTTCCAGGTGAAGCTATCACTCGATGAATACCATGAGCCTTCAACAAAGCTATGACGATTTGAACATTCCGTTCATTGGTATATTTAAATTTTGATTCCATCTATCTTAATATATAATGCATTAGCTTAATATTTCTCAATAAAGCAAGAAGAACTATTGTTAGAAATGTAATCAGCAATGAAGCTCCAAAATTAACTTCGGAATTATAACAACTCCATACATAGACTACTGAATATAGTACATAAGGATGATACAAATAGAAGAATAAAGTATCTGCGCCCCATGTTGAAATTCTGTCTTGTGTCCACTTATTCTTACGTTTAAATATTACCATTATACCAAGGCATATAAGTAGTGAATATAACAAATATGCTATTCGTAATGGTAATCCTTTATAATCAGAATAAGGTGATATGATTACATCTAACCATCTTGGATTAAACGACACTACAAATACTAGTAATATTGTAGCTGTTATTAATAATATATATATGGGGGGGTGATTTTTCTAGCTATTATCTGTGATTGTCGCAAGAAACAGCCTCCATAATAATGTCCAATTAAAAAGAATGGCATAAAACTAAAAAATCTATGTAACCCAAATTCTCCATAGACAGGTACAAAACCTATCAAAAGGGAAATAATAACAGACATAACAATGACTTTTCTTTCATCCCACTTTTTCGGTATCAAACATACCAATATTCTCCAATAGAAAAGGCATAGTAAATACCATAATGCAAAACTCGGGTAAATTAGCTCCTGCCATCCTGGTATAACTCTACTATAACACCAATTTAAGAATAAATCAAGACAGTGGAAAATCAAGAATATCCTTAATAGACTCAAAGATTTTGTTACTTGTTCTTTAAACAGTCTTCTTTTTGTGAAGTAGCCACTTATCAATACAAACAAAGGCATGTGAAAAGCATATACACCCTTTACTGCTGTCCAAGTAATTGGATCACATTCAATAAATATACCTCCATTTATCAAACCATCAAGCAATGGGATATGCCCATATATCACAAGTACAATCAGTAACATCTTTAGAGCATCTATGCAGTAATCTCTATACATTTGACTATTCATATACTACAAAACGTTTTATGCTTTCCAACTAACATTATCTTTTATTACTTTCGCAGGTGAGCCAGCAACAAGAGTATGTGGTGGAACATCTTTTAAAACTAAAGAGGAAGCTGCAACAATAGCCCCTTCTCCAATAGTTACTCCCTTGAGTATCATAACATTCTCGCCCAACCATACATGATTGCCAATAATTATGGGCTTAGCATTTTCGTATCCAGGTGCAAATATCTGATGATTGCCACCATCATTATCTCTAATAACCGTACCCATTGCAATAATACAATCATCACCTATAGTTATGCTTTTATTACAGATTATCTTTACCTCTCGATTGATAAAGCTATCACCTATTTTTAATTTTGCACCATTTCCGACCTGCAAATATGAACCATAACCTACCATGTTAAGGCAGCCAGTTTTGCCCCCCCACATTCGAGTTGGGAATTCTTACCCATACACAAAGCTGTCTCCATTTTTGAAGATTTCATATTACACCATCCAAATATCAAATTATTTTTCAACGTAATTGAAGCAGTCTTATGAATGTCAAATACAGTTTGAGGAGCCGGAATAAGATAAGACTTACCTACCCTATTTATCCTCATAAAATTATAATAGATAACCCTTAGCATTTGCCAAGGATACCACAGCTTATACTTCTTGATAATATCAAACATGTTTCTTTAATTTTATTTCCAACGTGCATTAATTGTTTTTCCCTCATTGCATACCAATATCTGCCCATTCAAGCAATTTGAGGCATCAGAGAGAAGAAAGGATGCTACTTCTGCAACTTCTTCTGGCAGGTAATAGCGATGAGTAATATTACCAAAACGCAAATCACCATTGGCATCTCCTCCTACCATATCTGATATGGTAACACCGGGAGCAACGGCATTAATTCTGTAACCTTCGTTCACATAACGATAAGCCAGTCCTTGAACCAAACTATTCAATGCAGCTTTCGTCAAGCCATAAGGTCGCTCATCAACTGTCATGCTAGTTTCAGATGAAGTAAAGAGAATTTTCTTAGTTCCTTCTACATGAGTTTCATTACATTTTTCAATGAAAGTCTGGGTTAAGAAGAAGCATCCTTTCAAATTCGTATCAACCTGCGAATCGAACTGTTGAGGTGAAACAGCCAAGAATCCTTCTTCATGAAGTGATATACCAGCATTGTTGACCAAGCAATTAAGACCTCCTAACATTTGATCGGCTTTGTCGATAAACTCCTTAAATGACGTTGTATCCTGAACATCCAAAGGCAGATATTGGCAATTGATTTCTGATGCACTCTGTTTCAATGTCTGTTCATTACGTCCAGCAATTAAGACCTTAGCTCCTTCAGATACGAATTTCTTTGCCATAGCAAATCCCAAGCCTCTACCTCCACCAGTAATGACTATCTTCTTGCCCTTTAAATGTTCGTTTGGGGCAAGATAGTGAATATTGGCATAAATAGGCTTGGCCTCACCATGAAGCAAAAAAGAAATCGTATGCTTCAACTTAGATTTTATTCCCATTATTTCTTTATCTTTTTGGTTATTTCTTTCACCTTATTATATACAAAAGCTCGTTCATTACACTCTAAACCTATAAGCATTACCGATGATAACAGAATCGTCTCTACGATAACAACAGAACTCGCCATTCTAGCAATAATGTTTTCAAACAGATGCCAAGGAATGAAAATTAGTATAATACCTAATGCTAATACCGGCAGAACATACCTCAACATCGAACGTATATAGACATCTAACGGAAGGGAGAACATTTTTCTACCAAGTATCAATTGGGTAATAAATACAATTACCTTAAAGAAGATAAGCAAACCATAAAGTGCTTCAGGAGACATCCCCAACTTTAAGATTACATAAGCACATGCTATATTTACAGCATATATGATAGTCAATGCTATCTCATATATCTTTATCTTTCCATTTGCCAAGATTCCCGTTATCAATCCTGTGGTAAAGCAATCTACAAAGGAATAAAAGAGAATGAGTGAAACAAAGCTACTTGTATGAAGAGGAACTTCTACCAACCATAATCCTAAGAGATCATCTATATTCACAATAATAGGTACTATCAACAGAAGCATGAGAAAAGCAGAAAACTTGGTGCTGCGAATGATGAGTTTATTCATTGACTCATATTCACCGGCTGCATATTGCTTTGTGATTTGTGGTTCTACAGCTGTCATGAAGTTAGTGACAAAGCGATTGACCATCGCATTTACCTGGTTTGCCACACCCTGAGCTGCATTTACAAGTGTTCCACAGAATATGTTTAACAACAAGGTCATCCCCTGGTCTTTGGCCACTACTGCTGCATTGCCCCAAAAGGCCCATCCGATAAAACCAAACATCTTCTTCAGTAAGGTCTTATCCATACAGAAGGAATATCTGCATTCTTCAAACTTTCGCTTACAATATATCCAATAAATAATCTGCGTTGTTAAATTTGCCAAACACAGCAAAAGTGCATAGATCACCAGTCGATCAATAGGTGATACATATAATGCATATACTATGAGTAACTTAATAAACACATCATATAACGTAAAATAGGCATAAATACCCATACGCTCATGCGAGATAATAGACGAAGTGTAGGGTACGTTGATAAGGTTGATTACAAAGGTAGCGATGGAAAATTGCAACACAATATTGGCTGCCCCCATACGTTCAGCAGGAATATTAAGTTTATTGTTCAAAAACCAAATACCCGCAACCTCTGCAATAACAATCATAGCAGCAGCTATCAATAAATGGATATTGACTGCTGTTACGAAAGTCTTTCTCAACTGCTCTCTATCTCCGACACCTAAAGCAAAGGTTAGGAATCGGCTTGTGGCCACAGACATAGCTCCTGTCAAGACAGAGAACATGGTAACCAAACCTCCAACTACATTATAGATACCATAATCTGATGCTCCTAAAGCATCGAGGATGACGCGGCTTGTAAACAAGCCGACAGCCATCATCACAAACATTCGAAAATAGAGAAGAATCGTATTCTTAGCTATACGCTTATTGTTTGAAGCACTATCTAAAGCCATATACGTTCTTATCTCAAATGAGTTATTTTTGCCATCTTCCTCAACACTCTACCTGCAAAATGTTTTGCATGAGAAGGGAGAAGGTAAAGACTAGCCTCTGCATAGGAAGGAATTGGATTGCCATGAGCTATGGCAAAATCTACATTATCCTTGGCATATTCATCTGTATCATATAATAAGCGACACTCACACTTGTATTTATAACTTATCTTTTTATATTTCTCAATATCGAATACCTTTGAAAATGCCTCCAACTTATCCAACGACTCCAAAGTAATCAATGTTCTCAAACACTTAGAGCAGATAGAACAGTTCTGAGCAGAAAGATAATCATCAGCATGATCAACACATACATTCAAATATTGGTGTGCAGGTGGATAATCTGCAATCAACTCTGTCTTCTGTGTTCTGCTATATTGATTACCATCATCAATAATCTCTGTACATTCAGTAGAGAGCAGCGTATTGACATATACATCATAGAAGGTCACTTCCATATACTCTGTTCTCTTAGAGAAAGGGAAATACATCAATTCCCAATATGAATTGGAACCAGATGCAAAATACTTGGATACCTTTCTCTGGAACAACAGAATAGCTGATGCACGCAGGAATGCTCCCGCCTGATATTCCCATGGCTTCAAATAGAAATCAAACAAGTTGGAATCTACTCCGATATAAGGTAAGCCTTTGCTTTCTGGGAATGATTTCAGATAGTTAAAACGTTTCAGGAAACGCTGGCGGGCAATCTCACCGCCTCCACCATGTGAACCAACATTGAAAAAGAACAATGATGATATCTTATAGTTTTCATCAGTTTCCCTTTCTAAATGGTCATAAATGGTAGAGAAGGAATCTACTCCTGCCGAGAATCCCGTACCCACATTTTTTGCTATTTGCTGTGGGTTTGAAAAACCCTGAACCTTTACATTTGCCTTTCTGAACTCTGGATGAAAAGCTAGTATGATGTCTTGAACATAGTTCTTTACATTGAAGAACAAACGTTCTGAAACATTGCCTTCAAGTATAATGTCCTCTTTATAATACATTGCAGGATACAAAGCTGCAATTAAGAAAGAGTCATATACATCAGTATTTAACCAGTCTTCATATTCTTGATGAACAGAATACCAAACGGTCTTAACATCTGTGAACTTAGCTTCCATATCGCAAATCAAGTATGACATACCCTCTTTGCGCTCTATTCTCAAATTGTATATCTTCATCGCCATGCCTCCTGTTTATTGTTTATCACTTGTTTGTTATAACACAAACAGAAAGCACAAGGATATTGGTAAAAATTATCGGTATTTACCCCCCCCCATTTTAGTTAGCAACTCTTTCATTTTAAGATATTTATCCTTTATATTATTATTTATATTTTTGTTATTTATTTTACCTACAATGAACTTACGTTCATTTTTAGTTAAACCTATACTGTATTCTACGACAGCCGTAACTATAGTACTAACCAAACAAAGCAATATCAATCTCATCCAGCCTTCCTGCATAGAATAACGTATCATCATTGGTATAATAAAACAGATAATCATGACAGGCAATACTCGATATAAGACTTCACGAACATACATCATTACAGGAAGTTTCACCATATCTTTCAACAGGTATAATCGTACTCCAAGTAAGACTGTATAAATGATAAAGTATAGAACATAAGCGATTTCAGGTTGGAATCCTAATTGAAATGCTATCCATGAGAATGGAAACACTAGACATCCTACAGTTGTAACTATGATTTGGTATCTTTTTATATTACCTGTTGCAAACATCGAAGTCACCAAAGAATTAGCAAGGACCGTATCTACAAAGGACGAAATAATTATCAATTGTAGAAATATCGCAGCATACTCCGGAACCGTTTTTAGCCATATTGTTAGAATACTCTGCGTTTCCAACAAGATTGGTATCGCAAAAAACAACATTAAGAACGCAGAGAACTTTGCACTACGACATACAAGCTTATGCATATAAGCCAAATCACCTTGAGCATACGACTTAGTAATCTGAGGATTGACTGCTGTGGTGAAGTTGTTAACAAATTGTTTCAAGGCTGCATCAACTTGTGTTGCTATGCCTCGTGCTGCATTTACAGCGACACCAAAATACAGGTTCATGAGAATATTTACACCTTGCGTATTAAGCATATAAGCACCATTACCCAAGAAATTCCATCCAGCAAATCCTGTCATCTCTTTCAAAACCGGTTTGTCAAAGACAAAATGATAAGTACATTCTTCAAAATGGCGTTTGCAATAATAACCATAAATGAATCGGATAACAGCACCGACACATAGTAAAAGTACTGCGTATGTCTTCAACCTATCAAATGGAGAGATTGTCAACATATAAACTATTATCAATTTCAATGTGACTTCCACCACACTGATATATGCAAAGGCTGACATTTTTTCATGAGCTATAATTGCCGCATTGTAGGGTACACTCAGTAGATTGAGCACAAATGTGAGTATTGCACATTGGAATACCCAATTGGCAGCTACCATTCTATCAGCTGGTATATTCATCTTAGCATTTAAGAACCAGATACCAACGGCTTCGGCAATAATGATTATCAATACAGACATTCCTAGCTGTATATTTACACCTGTAGAGAAAATCGTCTTTAGCCTTTCTATGTTACCTTTGCCTAATTCGAATGTAATAAAGCGACTGATTGATGATGAGAGAGAACCACTCAGTACAGAGAACATGGTTACGATTCCTCCAACCACATTATTAATACCATAATCCTCAACACCAAGGGTATTCAATATCACTCGTGATGTAAAAAGGCTTACAGCCATTGTAAAGAGCATTCGCACATACAACAGCAATGTATTTTTCGCTATTCGTTTGTTATTGTCTGATGTTTGATTTGACATATATTACTTTCCAAACTCTTTAATCCTCTGTTCCTCTTTCAATGAGCAAACAAGAAGCTGTCCATTCTTCTCGGCTACGATATCGCCATCCAAGCCCTGAACTACCACCTTGCTCTCTTCTGCCAACACAAATCCCTTCATAATTTACTAATTTCTGTTTAAGTGACCATAATTATTGCTCATCAAAAATTAAAATTCAGCTTTTTACAAATAAGTTCCTTCAGAAAAGCAGCAGAAGTATACGATGCATACTCTTGGAAATCATCAGCCTTAGCAACATCAGCAAAATCTGATACAGATTTAAATGATGCACAGAATTTAGGGCGAGGATTAATTCCATTTGCCGCTGCATAAAACAACCCATAGCTTTCCATCTCAATGCCAATTATTTTTCTCGCATGGTTTTTAATCTGAGCTATTTCTTCTTTACGTGCAGTTACAGCAGGCACAGATGCCATCGGTCCAATATGGACTTGCAAACGACTTTTGGGCTTACCATTATTTGTTGGATATTTTTGCTCTATATCATTTAACAGATTCTGGTCTTTTTGCATTTGCATACAAATATTCTTAAGTTCGTTGTCTAATGCCAATGGACGATAATCCGGCTCAAACTTGCGCTGTCCATCTTCACCAGTTTTAATCTTACCACTAGCCCCATCCCAAACATCAGAACAAATCAAGATGTCACCATAGCTAACCTCAGCAGAGTCTACACCAGCTGCAATACCTGTCATGAACAAATATTTTGGTGCAAAATTGTAAATGACTTTCGTTGTCAACGTTGCAGAACTAACACCAGCCATCTGAGTCATAAAAGTTGTTATGACTGAAATATCACGCCCTTCCTTATTTTTGATAGTCGCTTTATAATAAGTATTGGTACGATCATCCTCAATATCAACGATTTCCCACTTATCAGAAAAAACTTTTTGAACCTGTGAGTTCTCAGGCTCCTGCAATGCATTAATAATAGCAACATCAAAATTATATTTTCTTCTGTTCTTTCCCATTTTTTCTTTATATTTAATCAAAAAACGAATTTTATTTTTTAAAGGAATTTTCCAAGAATCATTATTGACTTCGTACTTCAAAAGTTGCAAAGAAAACTTATCGAAAGAATTTTGATACTTTTCTATATCTTCCAATCTTGTTAATCCAATTAAAGACATCGGACAAAACAAGTCTTCATCATGATGTATCAATTTCATCAAAGTAATTGCATTCTCAGGATTTGAATCTTCTCCCCAATTTTCAGGAATATTTAAATCCAATATAACTAAATCAAATAGAGTTTCACCCATTTTTGCCATAGCCTCCCTAAAGTCATGGGCAATTATCGGCTCTGTATTTATACCACTCTCTTTAATCAAGTCCCTTAGTGTTGATATTTTTTCAGGCGTATCATCAATGATTAATATGGACAACATAATCAATTATTTTATTCAACGGCTCTTTCCAATCTTCTTTATAAGAGCAATATTTAACACAACCTAAGTAATTTTCGCCACATAATCTTGCTAAACGTTTTTCTACTACTTCTAAAGTTTCGCCATCAAACGTTTCATATTGTGTAACTATTGCAATTTTTACTATTTTACCTTCATCATAAACCTCATTCACAATCATTTCTCCTCCATTTTTAAGGGAATCGCCATATCCATAACCTGACTCGCCATCATAAGTGGGGAGTGTCATATCTACAAGTAGCAAATCATAATTACCAAAAAGCGAATTCATAACCCCCGTCTTATATGAACGAACAGTGTCAACGATAACATCAGAAAAACTATTTTCTATGTTAGACTTTATGTCTTCACATTTGTACTTATCATCCTCTATCAATAATATCTTCATGCTTTTATCGAATTAAGTTTTACAGATATAGATGCTATGAAATATGAATCAACAATGCTATTACTATAGGTATTCTCCCCTGGCAGTAAGTTAGATACGATGTTACTAATTTTAACCATCCCAGAGCATTTTTCTCTTTTTCCTATGCCTGATAGCAATAACTTTTTTTCACGTCCTTTAAACTTGTCTATTACAGATTGAATCTGAGGAATATCTTCATCACGTAATTTATTTGAAACCTCAATTCTAATATGGTCATTATCTTCTTGAACAACAACCTTACACTTTAGAGGTCTCTGTACAGATTTGCAATATGCTGTTACATTATTGAATAAATCATGAAATAAATCATTGAATTTATCGAAATAAACACCTTTAAGCATAGACCTACTTGAAATATCTATGCTAGCCTTTAAAGGTGAAGTATTAATACGATTATGCATTCGCAAACATGCATCAACAACATTCTTTATATCAAAAGAAAAGTCTGTCTTGTCATTTTTTACAAACCATGACTTCACGATATACATATCTTGTTGAAAATCAGTTTTGCAACTTCTTATTGCAAATTTAAAGTTGACAAGATTGCAATCCTCCCCTATTTTTTCACTAATATCTTTTTCCAAATTATTCAACATAGAACAAATGTCAACTTGCATTACATCTATAATTGACTTTATTTCTCGCAATCTTCTTTCTGTTATATTCCACAATGTGGTAAAAATGAGGTTGACACAATCTATGAAATTTAGTCTCGAACTTTCATTATAGGCATAACCGATATATGAATCAATCTGAGATAAAGAGAAATCAAATGCTGCCTTCTTATTTGTATTGATCAACTCTGTCTTTATTTGAATAACTTCGTCTTTTAATCTAAAGATATAAGCATCCAATGATGCAGAAAACTGCTTCAGACATTGTCTTACATAATATTTTTTCTCTTCGTCTTGTAACTTCATATCATTAGTCCAAAACTCATCATCTTTATATTGGTTATTTTCACCAATATTAGTTACCAAATTATGTGCTTGAAATTCATGTCTTATTTGATTGACTAAAGTTCCATGCCTTATTCTTGTACTCAAAAAGAAATCTAAACCATATTTTGGATCGCTCAGAAAACGGTCTCTTAAACACAAGAACAATTTTTCACATAAAGAATACTTATAATTAATTTTTGCAGACTCATCAAGAGACAATCTAATACTTATATTTAATCCATCTTTAATATTTAATCCATCTTTATCCATCAACTTAATCAAAGAATCTAAAGAATTATAAAAATTCATCGAATCATCTGAGTTTTGAAACAAATCATATAAAACTTTTTCTTCACTGAGACCTTCTGAAATAATTTTATTAACATCAACATAAATTTTACTTTCATCAATCTTCTTAGTTAAGCTACGTATAGATTGCTCTCTATAAATATTTGCAATCTCATTCTTAAAGATAGTTTTTTCTGTTTTCTCGTATAATAATTCACATATCTTGATACGTTCTTCTATGGCATCATTTAGAGTACTGAATCGCTGTACATGCAAAGAAAGAACTTTCGTATCAACTACATAGGCCAAGAAATAAAGCAAAAGCTGATTATTAGCTATATCCAATTCAGAAGCACGTTTTACATGATAGAGTGACAACACTTTTTTATAAGGTAAATATCTTTTATAATCCTCAAAGCCTATCATTGTATAGAATATTGATAGTTCCAAAGGAATGCTATTTTTTAAAAGATAATCATCCTCAAAAATATTTTTAAGTTCTTTCTTGTCAAATAAAATATCTAACGTCTCATCCTTAATCTTATATTTAACAAAGAAGCATACCGCCTCATCTAATTTTTTATCAGCTATTAATTTGCTAAATATGTATGAACATACGTGATCCAAAAGGAAAGGAGCAACTTTATTCTGCTCCAGCAGACTGCATAATCTACTAAACCCCTCATTAGAGTCCAGCAAATGAGGTCGTAGCTGAAACTCCATCAAATCAACGTCATCTTCTATATGATGATTCTCTACTTCCAATGAGATGCTATTATTTAAGCGATAATCTCTTATATTTCGCCCATAAGAATATTGACTAAAATCATCTAATATATGCAGAATACTTTTGCTTTCATATCCTTTAACAATATTCCAAAAATGAGAAATACCATAAATAGAATAGCATGAATGGCAAATCGTCATTATATTTCTATAATATAAAGGCTGGTTATTGTTTTCTTTTGTCAAATATTTATAGTAATACACCAGCAACTTGTCAAATATCGGAGTATTTTCACCAATACTTTTAGGGCATTTTGCTCCCATAATCACCAAACTCTTTACATATAAATCTAAAAGAGAAGTATCCCAAGGATACTCATCTCCATATTTTGGATATTCAGCGATAAAAGACTCATAATCTGCTGAATAATAATCTTTAATTAATTTCTCCCTAATCACAATGGCTTCTGAGCCTTCGAAAGGAGCAAGTCTTTGCTTATATAAAAATGAATGAAGTCGCTTGTCCTCTATAACATCATTAATCAAAAGAACATTCTTCTGGAATTCTTTATTTTTGATAAGTCCCTCATTTGCAACATTTAATGCAAACATAAAATTATCATACAAATCCAGCAAGGATGATCTCAAATCAAACTTAACCCAATCCGCAAAGCTAAATGGCTTGAAAGGCATACAATGGGCAACTATATAACCAAAAGTGTCTTCATCTAAAGTATTTTTCAGATTTTCATAATTCAAATCAATCTCCGCCTCAAAACTATATTCTGTAGAGGAGGAAAGATAAAAGAGATAGGCCATATAGGAATAAATATTTCCCGACTCTTTGTAAAGCTTATTATATAGTTGAGTACAGGCACTTAAACCAGATTTCAACCTTTCCAACTTTATATCTTGTTCTAATGTCCAAATTGAATAAGATATTTTCTTTATTGAGACCAAATAAGCCTCTGCTTCGTCATATTTCCCCAACAAAAAAGCAGTATCATATTTTTCTCTAAATAAGAGATATTGATTGATTATTTTTTTGTTACGGCTAAATATGAAGGCTAAAATCCCCACATATTCTTCATATGGCTTACTTAAAAGAAATCCTCTTCCATGTAAGGATTGATAACTATTTCGACGCAAAAAGGACAAGCTTAGCAAACCTGTAAATGTTGATGGTGCCCTATCTGCAATCTTGTTTAATTCATCATAGTTATTATTTGAAAACATATGACGAAGAAGCTGCATTTTATCAACTTGCGAATCACAAAGTAATTCTATATATTTATTCTTCATAATTGTACTCATAAATTTGGATTATAAAAATATGTATATACTTTTGCTGGAATCGTAAATCACCGTTAGAACGTAACTACTGATTTTCAGCATTTAGCACATCCAACATTTTTCAAAAAAAGCATATTATTAATTGGTATTGCCAAAGCTACCTATTAGGCAGCCTTGACATTCACCTTTTTGTTCGAGTTATAATTACATGGGATTAGGGACATGATAAGATTTTCGAAAACCTACCCGTCCTTCCTTACCGTTAAGGAAGGCTCCACCTTTCTCACCAAGCCTCTCTTCCCTCAGGGACGAGAGGATGTAACCGCCCTCCGGTGCTCGGAACCGCTACGCTCTAAGGTTGGCGGGGCATCAAAGCCCTCGCCATGTTTTGCGGGATGGGACCGCCTGGGGGCTTCAAAACAAAAAAGCCTAACTCATTATCTTATATAACCCAGGATGTTCAATAATGACAGGACACCTTTTATGATTCTTATGGTATAACACAGAATACCAATCCTTGAAAAAGCTATCTACAAACAAATTAGGATTATAATGATAATCTGCATCTCTCATTTTTGCCTCTTCATCTGACAGTTTCTTTATCTGTTCATCAAACTCCTGAAGAGAACTGAACTTTTTGCAATACACATAAGGTTCATCATAATAATCTTTTATTGAAGCCAAAGTCTCCAGCATGCCACGCTTATCTTCATAATAATGAAAATTATTGGCTATATGATAGTAGTTACCAATTTCCATCCCAAGTATTGAAGAAAAGTACTCTTGCATAAAAGTGAAATTGAAAATGTTGACGGCACTTGCTCCCCAAAGCATATCGTTCGAGCGCATATAGACCGTTAAGTCTAACTTTCCAGTCATTCCATTACGCAAGAAATGGAGCAATCTTGTACACGGAATGTCTTTGGTAACTTTCAAAATATCATCTACATCAAATTCATCTTTCATCGTATCATCAATATTGATAACAGCTCGACGAGTATTGATATCCTTACCGAAGCTATCAGCAACATACTTAAACTGATCAACCACATAAGCTTCTGATGATAATGATTTGGATATTTGATAATCCTGACGTTCTCCATCATAAGCTCGCAATCTTGGTCCATAACCAGCCCTCATATACTGGCCATCATCAGAAAAATCCAACATATGAGCCAGGTAATGCGTGATAAAATTCATGTCATTTCTACCAGATGCTAACCAAAGTGATTCAGCATAGGGCAAACATACATTCCATTTACGCTCAGGAATCGTAACAAGCCTAGCTGTCGGTTCGGTAATCTTGAACATAAATGGTTCTGGCAACTCATAACATTTCTTTCCACGAGTTTCACGAGCAACTCCATATTTAAGAAGAAGACGAGAAGAGTTTACCAGGAAATCATTAATTCCTTTATATTCGGCTGTGAACATAACTTATTTGTTTCCTTAACTTTCCATTTAGAAGGGAAGATATATTGTATCTTATCACACGAAGGCTTATATTTTTGCTTGATACGCTTATTTCCAATCAGAAGTTCCGGCATCTTAGCCCTTAAAAACTTATCAGTTTCACAAAAGCAATTCTGCAAATCCAAGAGTGTCGGTTCATGACCTTTCAATGGTCTGAACTCTATATAACCATATTTCTTTTGCAATTCCGAGAAATGCTCTTTTGTATATCTAATGGCATCTTCGTAACTATGTCCATGGGATATAAAGCACTTGTCGATACCACGAATGGCTCCGATTCCTGCTACAACGAAAGTATTTTCATCAAAATTGATATATGGAGAATAGTTGAAATCTATCGTATATTGATAAGCGAGGAAGCCTCCCAAGAAAGAACATCCCCTCAGCAGCTGATAAATCTCTTCGAGAGAATGTGCTTTCAATACTTTATCTATGATACCTTCTCCGATAAACTCTTCCTTCACCATCGTCAGCCATTTCTCATGCTTCGTTGACAGGTAGTCATAACGTTTATGTGAGCCTGTCATCATATAGGCATTATTGAATATCGGTGCATATCTTTGCCTTTCACTCAACAAAGCACTTATCTTCTTGACATCAAAGTGCTGGATAGTTATCTCACCATAAGTTTGTTCAAGATACTCCCAGGTCTCAATCTTGTTGAAGATCTTGAAGATAAGTATGCGAAGAAGCATATCTTCTGGGCTATATCTTTCCACCTTATTATATATGACATGGTGAAGTAGATATTGGCTCACTCTATCACAAACCCGATATACATTGGTAAATTTGTATTCCCGAAGTATCGGGTCTTTTGTCAAAACTCGCTTTCCCTCGCATCTACGCCAGAACATATTCATCCGTTCCTGAATGAAATAGAAGTAATAGCGAAAGACTTCGTCGTTGGGAATGATTGGCTTATTCGATTCCATCATCGTAAATGTCTAACTTGGGAAGTTTAAATTCTTTCCAATTACATGGGTCTCCATGAATACCTACTGTATAGTTTGATTCAAGCCAAGAAACAAAAGATTTTATTTGTTCCTCTGTGATTTTCTTATATTTATAAGCTCTACCAGAACTACATATGGTTTGTAATTCTGTCGGAATTAAAGGACAATTATCTCCAAAATAATAAAATGTCTTAGATAGCAAAACTCTTTTTCCCTTAACATCTTTATTATAAAGCTTTATCCTCTGTTCCAAATCTGGGTTTGAATGTGCACTAGGTTCTTGCACCATACGCTCATCTACTGTATGATAAAAATTATCTCCATACATCTGCACTAAGGTACCTTTTAGATATGGTTTCTTATATTGAAAACGAGGGTCATTCCAATATTCATCAAAACTTATGATTTCCTCAACTTTCATTGCGTAAATCAACCTTCCCTCATTTTTCATAGAAACACTTCCTGTACCGACAAGCCAATCGCCAATTTGCATAAACTTATTCGAACGAATATCACCTCTGCAAACAGCGAAAGAGATGGTTCCACCAAAAGGATTCGGTGCCAAACCAAAATCATGTTCAACTCTATATGAAAACAAATGCATCATTTACACTTTATATAAATCATTGGATAAATATTACCATTTGAAGCCGAGCCATCAGGCAGTTCTGCTGGTTCAACTTTTCCTTCTATCATTCCTGCCAGTTTATCTATAGAATTCCAACCTATAGGTGAAGTTCCATAGCGCTTATAGGCCTCAGGGAGTTCTGCATTCTGTGCGCATCCATACTTATAAACACCAATTATCTTCTTTCCTTGAAGATGAGCATTTCGTATTTCATAGTTTACCCAAGCTCGCTCATGAGTATGCTCACCGATCAACACGATAAATGTTCCTGCCCACTTGATGGCTCTTCGTATATAACGAGCAACCGTAGCATCAGCTACATGTTTCCCTTTATGCACGACTCTATTGTCCTTATCCTCTTGAAGAGAGCTGCTCCTAACCTGATATCCTTTTGAATTTAAATTATCCAACAAATCTCTCAACTTGGGGACATCAGCACTATGATGACAAATAAAAACATTCTTCATAAGCAATGTTATTTTATAGGGTTCAACGACCAAGAGTATGCAATCCTTTCAAAACCAGAGCTATTATCTCTGTAACATTGGTTGTTACAAATAGCTGTTCATTTTCTTCCTTTGAAAGTCCATTCTTCAAAACACTCATGTTATTAGAAAAAACATCAAGAACTTTAAAGTTCATCTCTGCTTTTTCTTTATCCAAATAAGAGACAAACTCTTGATATAAATGGTGAGAACAACACTCCTCAAATAGTTTGTCAGAAGACGTTTCTCCTTTTATCAATTGAATCAAGCGTGCTGAAGCACCACCAAAACCACCCAGAAGGTATAGCGGATGATTGGCTTTCGCTGCATTGATAGCTTCTTCATAAAGACCAGGCATATACCCCTTGAATCCCGTTACTCTTCCACCCAAGATTATTCGAGCATCTATGTTGCTTTCCATTTCTAGGCGCATAGCTTTTAGTGACTCTGCCCAATAATATAAATTCTCAACAGTAGAAGGTGGAACCATTTGCCCGTGTAAATCGGTCGGAATTGTATCTGGTATCGTAGCCTTCTGACATTGAACACGACAAGACTTGTATTCAGCATGAGTTGCTGGTGTCATTCCTACGTATATTGGCCAAGCCAAATAGTTGGTGAAATAATTCTTCAAGGTTTTATCCTTCTCATATATACCATATTGATAGGCTAAATCTTTAAACAACTCAGTAAAGCCACCTGGTCTTAAGTCTCCACCATAAACTAGATGAGCCCCTGATACAAGAAGGTGTCTTGCAAGTTCTACAGATAAATCCTCAAACATCGCTTTTCCAATTCCAAGAATAGAAGAGTCAGGAGACTCAGATATGGAAATTGCTACGTTTTTGCCTTCCAAGAAACGAGAAGCTGAAAAAATTTGACTTGGCGTATTAAAGGTAATTGTTGGGAATTGGCGCTTCACCACTTCCAATTCTTCATTACCTAAAGGAGGCTCTGGATACAAGATTTGATTGACTCCGTCAACTTTACCAATATTGATAAATTCAGGCATCATCGGTATCACCTTACTATTTGCTTGACTAAAATTCTCCAAATATCTTTCTTCATAATACTTATCCAAAGCTGTACGAAGAAGCAAACAAATAACTTCATCCCAATTACCACCAAACCGAATCTTAGGTGTATTACCAAGGTAAGGAAATGTACGATGTATCAAGCCATTAAACAAACTGACAACAACAGTTGGAACATGATTTTCCTTGCCTACAATAGCTTCTATTCTACACCATTCCCTATCAGAATAAGTTGAAGTCTCTAAAATAACCAAAAGAGATTTTTTCAAATTAGCCTTGATTTGATCACCAAAGCTATATCCATCAAGAATATCATTAGCATCATAAAAGGAATTGAGTTTGGTATCTGCACGCAAATAAGCCTTCAACTCGTTTGCCTTCTCAATACCTAAACGATCTTCATCTTTCTTTGTATGACTGATGAATATCTGTAACTTCTCTTGGGAATCACATACCGTTCTGATCAAATCATCATAAAACCTTATCAGAAACTCTTGCCAACAAGCTCGGATATCATAACTTTTCAGACGAATATATTGTTGTTTCCCCAGTTCATGATTTATATTAAATGCGTATTGGCATAAGGCTACCGGCAATACTTTTACCACCCCATTCTTATCGTCATTGACTAGTTCATTGATGTAATCTGTCCAAGCAGAGCTATTGAACATACAAAGATCAACCAACAACAATACCACAACCTTATCAGCATTGATAGTTTTTCTGATATCATAAATTATGCCATCTTCTTGATTTGTTTGGAAATAAACAGGAATATCTAATCCATCTATCAATGGTTCATTAGCATTTCGGCACAACAAATGATAAAGGTCTTCATATATAGAAAGCCCACCAGTAAATTGCTTATCGTAAGCAACTACTATAGCTAAAGGTGTTTTAAAATCATCCATAATATTTACTAATATTGTCAAACATGATTGAGGATAGAGGATGAGAATAATTGGAGAAAGTTCTCATCTGACCTTCACTTATGTTATTTGTGTTACGCATATTGCGAATAGCAACATCTAAAGCCTCATATCCACTATAGACAGGCACAACCTGCAAATACTCCGGCAGTAAAGAAAAAGCGATTTCTTTAAGTTTCACACAGAAGACATTATGTTCATAACCATAACCCACTTCCCATGGAATCCACTTGGACTTCATAGCATTTTCACTCAACAAGCACATCAAATGTGTGCTCTTTCTCAATCCTGCTTTAATTGCATTGACTACACTTTGCGGATTTCTACGATTGATGCTTGAATCATACTCATCAAAGTAGACATCAATACCGCAAGATAATAAATAATTAGCAATTATCTTAGCTGCAGGTTTATCTTGCTGCTGATGACTAATGAACACACAGCATTTGCCACGATAGTATTGATAGCCATCACTATATACATTTCTTGCCATATCTTAATTTTATTTAGTGCATAATCAACTTGTTTTGTTTAATTACATTGTTTGCCATCACTACCCATATGTTCCCAAAAAGAACAAGTGCTATTCTTATTTAAGAGAATTACTCTTCAGCTCTTTACTGATTACCTTTTCCAACACCTTCTCTATATCGAAGAAAGTCGTAGGGGCGTTATAGTCAATCTCCGAAATGGTGTTGTCCATATCATTAACGGCATAGCGCAGGAATAGGACTTTACGGAAAACCTTCTTTCCCATCTTCTTGCGTATCTCCTTTGCCTCGGGAATCGTATCATCGTAAATGTCTTGAAACTCTTCTGGGAGCATTGAGAGCATTCGCTCTAAAAAATCTTTATCTGCCATAAGATTTTATTTGTATAAATCTACATTGATATCGAATGGTGAATCAAAGTCTTTCAGCACGCATGCTTTGTATCTTTTTCTGAGAGATTGGAATGCTCTGTAGAAATTTTCCAATCGATACCGAGGGTATCATCGAGGACTCGACCTTTTACGCAGCGTACCAGTTTGCTTTGTGTGTAAGGTGGGCGCTGGAAATGCAAGCCTCGCATTACGCCATAGCTACTCATTGACTCGTTGTCTTGACAGAAGTGAACACTATGTCCCAAGATTGGGGCAACCTTCTCATCAAACTCTCGCTCGCTGAAATTGTCGAATTTGCTATCAGGGATAGCATATGGGGCACTTTTTCCTGGTTCCGAAAGCATCTTATAAACATCGGAGCGGAAGCGGATTTCATTAAGATTTTTGTCCTCAACTCTCACAAAGACAAAGGTGGTAAGAAAACTGCCTCACGGACAACACGTTTTCCTCGACTGTTTGTCATGATACGTCTTTCCAAAGTGCGTCGGATCTGTTGCTACAAAACCATTTTCAGCTACATATCCTTCACTTTTTGCCATGGCTTCGCCGTCGTCCCCTGCAATAGTGGACGTAACCTGTGAGTGTATATTTGTCTCTTTCATCATGCGAATCAAGTTCGTTTTTTGATGACGTTCATCTGAATCTCGATATAAGAGACACAGAATCTCCTTGCAAAAATACGAAAATTGTTGGAAACTAGCAAATTATGCGTGTTAAAAAATTAATATCATTCTACGAAAATCAACATTATTTTACTATTCTTTTCGTACATAATTTCCTAAGTCGTTGATTGAACGAAAGTTTTAGGTTTTTCTGTATCTCTTATATAAAGATTCTGGAAAAATGGTTCATTTTGGTTCATTTTACAAAATCCCTCTTTTTATTCTTTTTTGTGGCTTATAGGACTGCCACTATTTTGGCGTTGGCATCATCTACTTCTGAGCTTTTGATGGAATTGAGATAGATTTGCGTGGTGCCTTCTCCATCTTTCGTTTGGTTGCAACCTTTGTGATGATGACAGATACACCTGATACAATTGCCTCTAAACGAACAAAGGGAAACAACCAGTCTTCGGTCGTTCCCCTTTGTTCGTTGTATTCATTCTGATTACATCACATGATTGTCAAAATGGCTTTAATTGCTCACATTATAAAATAAATTATATCTGTCTCGGATAAAATGAGTAAAAGATTTGTAAAATCATCCCGTACTTCCTTGTTGATAAAGCGAGCTGCACTCGGCAATTTGAAAGCGAGCTTTCATTGCACTCACTGGCATCGCTTTTTCCCATTAAAGAAGGTATTTTTTCGAATCCCTCCGTCTCCCTTTCCAAAGGGAGCTCCACCTCTAACCAAGCCTTCCTCCTCAGAAGGAAGGATGTAACCGCCCTCCGGTGCTCAGAACCGCTACGCTCTAAGGTTGGCGGACCATCAAAGGTCTTCGCCATGTTGTGCGGGATGGGACCGCCTGACTGTTATGGAGATCAGCGCTTACGTCCTTTACCAAATAATTCAGAATGCGAACCTAAACGAACTAATTCTATTGCATTATTGTTCTTATCAAACCAAATCAAAAGTGTATCATTTTCTATATGGCATTCCATATAGTTCTTCCAGTTGCCTTTCAAAGAATGAGGATTATATTCTTCCGGTATCTGATTGCCTTCTGCCAAAAGCTTAACTATCCCCATAAGCGTTTCTACAAATTCTTTATCATTCTTAAAACGCTTATAATCTTTCTTGAACTGCGAGGTCTTTCGAATTTCTTTCATAAACCCTATTCCTCCATTGATGCCATGAAACTTTCTAAGCTATCTACTCGAACTACTCCCGCATCATGACCACTCTCAGCCTCTTTCATTGCTGCCAAAGTTTCTGCGTTTGGAACATCTTCCAAAGCAGCACTCCTTGAAACTGGGGAGTCTGAAACTATTTTAACGCCTCTCATAAGAGAGAGGACATTCTTTAATTGCTCCAACAAAGATGGACTATCTATCTGTAATGTTAACTGTGCCATAACTTCTATATTTAATTCGCAGCAAAGATAAGGGTTTTCTGTGAAACTACCAAATTTTTGGAGGAGTTTTTGATCCTTGCTCTAATCTCCCACAGATTTGGCTTTACTTCCCGCTGGTCAGTGGGTCCGGTGGACAAATCTCCCTTCGGCCGCCGATTTTCAATTCACGGATTTGCACAGATACTCTCGTTGCAGCAACGGTTCTCACTAAACTTCGCAGCAATAGATATTTCTCTGCACGCGAATTACGCATTGATTTTACTAAACACGAATTGCACGAATTACACGAATAAGGTATATCACCAATACAGCGTCCCCACTATATTATAAGTAGTTACACCTATCAGTTTTTTTGAAAAAAGTTATTTTTGTATCGTTTTGCAGAAGATAAGCTGCACTCGGCAATTTGAAAGCCAGCTTTCATTGCGCTCACTGGCATCGCTTTTTCCCATTAAAGAAGGAATTTTTCTACCTCTCCGTCTCTCCTGCAAGGAGAGCTCCACATCCTAACCAAGCCTTCCCTTCTCAGAAAGGAAGGATGTAACCGCCCTACTCGGTGCTCGGAACCGCTACGCTCTAAGGTTGGCGGACCATCAAAGGTCTTCGCCATGTTGTGCGGGATGGGACCGCCTGGGGCATAAACAATGACGGAATGAGGCAAATTTCATAAATCATAGCTTGTTTTTTGAACTTTCATCTGCACACTCATATTATCAATAGCTCTCTCCCATCTCCCTAAACATATCCTGCAGCATCAGGCATCTTACACCAAACTTGGCACACGCATCAGGGAGTTTTATCTCGCCAGCATTTCTTGGCGCAGGACGTTCCATGGATACTATAGTCCATTCTTCGGGGGCTACTGCAGCAAAAGCTACCAGATAAATATCAGCCTTATCCATTCTGAGGAACTTCTGTTTGGCCTTTGGAGTGTAGAAAGTATGACTATCAGCCCATGCAATAATCTCTTGCAATTTTGTGATGACTTCAGCATGGTCGGACGACAAGAAATAATCTGATGGCATATTGGCCTTCATCCATTCCTTCAACTCGTCATCATGTAGATACAATTCTTCCTTAACCTTATCGAGAGAATATATCTTATGCTCCGAAGCCAATGCCGAAATCTTCGACCATAAGCTCCTGGCTACATCTATAGGACTATATCCTCGATGGGGAGTGATAAAACTATTGGAATCTACTATATACCTCATAACTGTTCCTTTCTACTTTTTGAACTTATACGAAGAATGGGCTGTCAACAACTTTACGGAAAGTATCACCCTTTAGTCCCGTCAAACGGAATGCATCCATATAGAGCAGCGCATTGTTCTCTACTGCATTGCTTACATGTATCAGGAACAAACGGCTCACTCTCTTGATGGCTGTACGACGGAAATCACCGCCGCTACCTTTTATTTCTTTGTGGACAAGAGGCTCTGCCTTCCATTTCTGATATAAAGCAAAGAAATGCTCTTTCGTAATCAAGCCATAATCCTTTGCACATCGAGCGATAACAAAGCGACTCACCTTGAGTTTCTTTGACAAGATCTCATAGTTTTCACCCACCTCGGTCCAGAGTTCTTTCAGCAAGTTTTCCGGCACAAGGTATGCAGCAGCCACTGCATCGCAGAATTGTTCCGTAATATCCGTGCTGGAAATATCGCTATTACCTAATCCGGCACTATATCCTGTCAGTATATGCGCAAATTCATGCACCAAAGTAAACATCTGGGCATACTTGGCATCCCTACTATTGACAAAGATAAACGGAGCATAATCATCTACCAAAGCGAAGCCACGACACTCTTCTACAGCTATAGGTCGCTTATTATTAAAACCGACTACGCTATTATAGCTTATGACTACACCCAGGTTTTCTATCGTCTCTGTCAGGAATCTCAAAGCATCATCTACCTTGCTATATTCCATCATCCAGTTGACAGGCAAGCCTAGAATTCGGCGCATAGAAGAACATACCTTATCAATGCCATCTTCCACACGATGAATTCCCACAAAAGGAACTTTGGAAAAATCACGTTGATGAAGATAACCACTCAACCACTCCTGACGTTCCTGCAACTCATTGACCGTATCATAGACATTGATATCGAGCCTGTCATTGATTCGGCGGAACAAAGGTATAGGCATCGTCTCGACAGGAGGAGTTGGCAAGAACAGATAGCCCATTGGCACAAAAAGCTCCTTGGCAAACCGCTCTAACTGCTTAAGAGTCGGCCTATCCAAACCATCCACCCACTCTTTTACCTTAGGATGCTGCTCAAGGTACGCACAGCAATCCTTACCTGAGCGTTCTATAGCCCAAGCAAGAATGGATTTTTCTATGTTTAACTTAACACGACTCATAACGATAACTTATATCTTTACGCCTGCAAATATACGACTTTCTTTCGAAAACGCCAAGCGATTTCTTGAATATTTTTTTGAAGGGCTCACACGGATCTCACGGATTTGCACAGATTTCTTCGTTGCAAGCAACAGTAGTCACTATGCCTCACAGCAATAGATATTTCTCTGCACGCGAATTACGCATTTTTTTCGGAACACGAATTGCACGAATTACACGAATATGTTGCTTAGTCTCTAAAGATTCGAGAGATACAAGAGATTCGTGTTCAAAAATCAACACTCAATATTATTTTCTTAGTCGCACACGGATCTCACGGATTTTTTTCGTTGCAAGCAACGATTCGTATATCACCAAGACTGCGTCTCTACTATATTACTGCATATGGTGCATAACTATTAATCTTGACTAAATCTAATTTTTTCACTCTTACAATACACAAAATGATTCTGCTTCCTTACCGGTTCTGCGGCGATAATTATCACGCATTCGCTTTTCCATTTGTGCTGATTTTTCTACCTCTCCGTCTCTCCTGCAAGGAGAGCTCCACCTCTAACCAAGCCTTCCTCAATAGTCTTTACGACCCCTTCGGTTCCCCTTGTAGGGGACAGAAACCTCAGGAGGAAGGATGTAACCGCCCTACTCGGTGCTCGGAACCGCTACGCTATAAGGTTGGCGGGGCATCAAAGCCCTCGCCAGGTTTTGCGGGATGGGACCGCCAGGCTGTTATGGGGATCAGCTTGCAATTATATTGCTGAAAGTGGGTGCATGGAGAGGGTATCCTCCATTGATGCCATGAAACTTTCTATCTCGGGCTTCTTTCTTGATTATTCCTTATCTTTTTTTATCTCGTCAGCAGGTTTCTCCACCAATTTTTGCTCAGCCTGGCTGGCAGTGGGCGCAATGAGATTGTTTCCGCCATGAATATTGAAGATAGCATGGGGATCCTGACACTCCTTGATTTGATCGATGAGGCCATGATACTCCTTGGACATCATCTTGCGTAGCAGACATTGCACACGGGAGACGTCGGCAAAGTGATTCTCATTCATGAACTCCTGTGCTTTCTGTATCATGTACAAATTTTTATCCTCCATACTAAATTAACCATCTAGAATCAATAAAAGCCAATTTTCAGCAGCAATTAACCATAATCCGCAAGTTTTGCGAGTTGAAAATCCTATAGTTGTACGACTGTAAAGCTACAGTTGTACGACCATACATGCTATAGTTGTACAACTCTGGAGTTATAGTCGTACAACTATAGGGGTCATAGTCGTACAACTATAGATTTTCAAAAGACCAAGTATATTTTTCAATTTTTATACACTACTGATTATCAGCAACTTACCAAGCCTCAACATAATTTCAATTCCACAAATTGAATTTGGATTCATTGAAAATTCTGAAATTTTGGAGGGCGTAAAAGTACCTTTTGTCAGTATTTTTCCTCACACTACTTCATTGGTGATCATTTCCATTTATACCAGGCTTCATTGATATACTTGCGGATATTACTGATGCCTGTAGTAACCTGAGGAGCCAAGGGCTGTAAGACTTCGATGAACTCCTGCTTCACCATAATATCTTGGTCAACCTTTACATCTGTATCATTCACCATATCCATCACCACCTGAGCCAATTCCTTGGCATTGGTGCATGCTGAGAGCTTGGCTACATATTCTGCTAATGCTTCCACATTATTAATATATAAGGAGAGACGGGTTGTTTCGGGTGAGAGAACAGGCTCTTGACTTGTGGTCTTCGCCTTCATCATCTCCTCTATGTACTTGTCGCCATAAAAGTTTTGCTCAGCCTTGATAGCATTGGGCAGAATCTGGTTGTTACCGCCAGAGATATTAAAGACGATATTTGCCTTGCAGGTATCTTCCATTGCTATGATTTTTATTAAAAGTGCACGTATCGTGAATGAGCAGTAAACAGATGGTGAACGTCAGTGAAGGCATTTGTTTTCGCCTCCGAAATATTGTATCTTCGCAACGTCAATCAGAACAAACGGGATTGCAAATCTCTTTGGACTGACGATGACAAAACTTTAGTATTAATCTTTTAAATGTTTTAAATTATGAGTAAAAGCTACAAAGTTGCAAAGAAGACCATTAACATGGGTGAGAAGAAGGGTCAGACTCTCTTTTCTGTTAGACCTTACAGTTACGGAACCTTGACCACCGAGGAGGTTGCTAACCAAATCGCAGTGGAGTCTACAGCTACTCCTGCTGACGTAAAGGCGGTACTCGACCGCTATGCTTACTACGTGAAGGAGAACCTGAAGAAGGGTTACGACATCGAGTTGCTTGGATTCGGCAAGCTCTTCATCCGCTTCATTACCGGCAAAGCTGTAGAAGATGAGAGTAAGGCGAACGCTAAACTCGTCAAGAGTCTCGTTCCTGCCTTCCGTCCTTCTTTCACCAAGTTGCAGAATGGTACTCGTCTCTACAACCTGATTCCTGATTCCATCGAACTCGTCAAGTACGGTGAAGAGAAGAAGGATAAGACCACAGGCGGCGAGACCACTGACGGAAAGAACACTAGCGGTGAGACTACTGGTGGTGAGACCACTGGCGGCGGTTCCGGCACCGAGGCTGGCGGAACTGGTTCCGACAATGGTGACGGATTGGAATAGTCTCCAACCCTGGCAGTGCCTTACCTCTCTGAAAGGGAGGCACTGCTAAACTCTGATAACTTATTGTTTCATTTAAATTTTATTGATTATGAAAATGTTTCGTTCTAACTCTGAATCAAATCCAAACAAGATTTCCTGGACTCAAATCGTGAATGCCATCGTACAGGCGCTGATTGCTGCTCTCACGGCACTGGGAGTAAGCTCGTGCGCGAGTGCCTTATAGCAATGTTGAGTGTTGAATGTTGAATGTTGAATGTTGAATTATTCCTATGACGAAAGATACATTTCCAATGAACATTGGCGGGGGGAAGGTACGCTCTGAGCGCATGCTCCGCGCCAAAGTGGAGAACGGCAAGAACATGATGTCTGCCGACTCTGTGAGATTTCTGGTACTGCATTGCTCGGCTAGCCGATGCAATCAGGACTATAGTGTGGAACAGCTGCGCCGCGACCATAAGGCTCGTGGGTTTTATGACATCGGCTATCATTTCTACATCCGAAAGGATGGTACGATGACGCAGCACCGTAAGCTGCTGGAGGTGGGGGCTCATGCCAGACCTTATAATAGATGCTCTATCGGCATCTGCTATGAGGGAGGGCTCGATGAGCAAGGCAAGCCTTGCAACACCATGACCACTGAGCAGGAAACGAGACTCATTGATCTTTTCAGGAATCTGAAGATTCTCTTTCCGAAAGCGAAGATTGTGGGCCATCGGGACTTGCCTGGGACTACTCCAAAGGAGTGTCCGTGTCTGGATGCTGGAAGCTGGGCTGCCCGACACCGCCTTGATTAACTCTTATAACTCCTTTTGGCTAGCATTGCTGGCTAAAGGAGTTTATCATGATACGTCTTTTCAAAGTGCGTCGGATCTGTTGCTACAAAACCATTTTCAGCTACATATCCTTCACTTTTTGCCATGGCTTCGCCGTCGTCCCCTGCAATAGTGGACGTAACCTGTGAGTGTATATTTGTCTCTTTCATCATGCGAATCAAGTTCGTTTTTTGATGACGTTCATCTGAATCTCGATATAAGAGACACAGAATCTCCTTGCAAAAATACGAAAATTGTTGGAAACTAGCAAATTATGCGTGTTAAAAAATTAATATCATTCTACGAAAATCAACATTATTTTACTATTCTTTTCGTACATAATTTCCTAAGTCGTTGATTGAACGAAAGTTTTAGGTTTTTCTGTATCTCTTATATAAAGATTCTGGAAAAATGGTTCATTTTGGTTCATTTTACAAAATCCCTCTTTTTATTCTTTTTTGTGGCTTATAGGGCTGCCAGAATCATGGCGTTGGCATCATCTTCCAGTCCCTCCTCACCACCAATTACCGCAAGCCGATAATTGATGGGAAAATCAGAGATGACAGATACCCCTGATACAATTGCCTCTAAACGAACAAAGGGGAACAACCAGTCTTTGGTCGTTCCCCTTTGTTCGTTGTATTCATTCTGATTACATCACATGATTGTCAAAATGGCTTTTCATGCATATCTCCTTTGCAACGCTTTATAGCACCATTACAGCGTCCCCACTATAGTCCAAGTAGTTACACTTATCTGTATTTGAAAAAAGTTATTTTATTATCGTTTTGCATAAAATAAGCTGCTCTCGGCAATTTGAAAGCAGCTTTCATGCAAAGAATACATAAAAGCTAAGTTTTCCGCAGCCTCATGACTATTATATTGCTCAGAATCCTCCCAAATCCTTCTCTGTCTTATACTCCTCCATCCTATCCACGGGGAAACGAGCATTATTCTCTTTGATGGCATCCATAATAAATTGGTCGCATTGCTCGTCCGTCCAATAACCTTTGTTGATAGCAATCTGCAAAATGTCCATCACACCGATATATTCAATGTCATTGGCATCACAATAAGGTGCCACATCACGAAAGTTGCTGCTGGCTATCGTTTCCTGTCCATAGCGAGCCATCGCCATACAGGCACACTCACCATCACCCAAAAGACCATTGTCATGCTTCAACTTAAAAAACTCCCTCTTGATATTCTGGTTCTGACTGGGAAACTTGATTACACAAGTCTTTGAATCCTTAATCCACTCATCCACTTTCTGCTTACGGTTGGCATCGCCGGGATGACGTGTTGCCTCACGATAAACATTCTCGACAACATACAGCTGATGAGGTGACAAGATACCGTTCAATTCCATGATGTGACCTGTGGCTATGAAATGCGCTATGACATCCGCATCAACCAATATGACCTTCGCTCTTGCCATCCAAAGCCTCCTTTCCGAAATCGATGCCCATATCATATAACAAACCAAAATACTTGGCTTGGGAAATCAATCCCTTGTCATAAAGTTGGCGAGCCTTTACATTATAATCTCCTATCAGTTCCTTGCTATGGGTCGGCATATATAAAGAGGTAGGATAACCATACTCCGCAGCACTCCTTATCACATCATGCTGAAATAAACCATAAACAGTCTCGGAAATCAAATCCATCTCCTTGAGTCGATAGAGAAGGCAGGAACGAGAACAACGAAAGTTCTGCTCTATCTTCAATACCGTTGCCATAGAAATAGCATCTCTCTTTCGCTTCTCTACTGGTATTAACGATAGCACGCCATCCCTTGGCAAAAGTAAGCAACGAGCAAAATAATCAGCAGATTGTTCCTCTATGCTCTTTTTGCCATCTTCGTTATCCGTCTCATAGGATACACTAAAATCCTCTTGAAACAACAGGTGATAAAGTTCGTGACAAGCCGTGAAGCGTTGGCGACTATAATTGCTGCTTGTATTGACAAGCATGAATAGTCGCACATCATGCTCCTTACGAAGTATCTTGATAGCCATGCCCTCAAACCCCTCAGACAAAGGTTGAAAACTTGCTATGATATTCTTGTTGCGAAGCATTTGATGAACACTAACAGGCTCATTAAACTTGACTCCTTGCTCTTGGCGAAGAGAAAGGGACAAGAGTTCCAATTGTATTTTATCTGATTTTTTCAAGTTCATTGCTCATCATGATATAGTTCTTTACTATTTGCTGGAAGTGAGACACCTCGTCAAGATTAGCCACACCATCACGTCGGAAAGCGTATGCAAAGTTCACTTGCTCCATGTTACCTTCGAGTATGTCATACTCATCAATACCATAGAGACGAGCCAACTTCTCCAAGCCCTCCATAGAGACTTCAGTCTCCCCCGTCTCGTACTTCAGGTAGGCTGGTTGGCTGATGCCAAGGTACTTGCTTACCTCCTCTTGGGTGTACTTGAATTTTTCACGAAGCACACGCAATATAGATTTATTGTCGTTCATTGCCATAATTTACTGAATTGCATTCATATATTGTCACTTAGATGGTGCAAAGATAAAAAACTATATCGTTATCTGCAAACTTTTTAGTTATATTTCACAGATATTTTTTTTAAAAAAGGCAAAGTTATAACTTAGCATCTTGGCACGGCGGCATTGTTTGTGTATTTTGAGAAAAGAATACGAGACTTAGTCTCCCATATGAATAGCAAATGTGAGGTGATGCTATTTCTTTGAATGTAGCTGGCTGCGCTATAGCCTCCGCCAGAGTTCTGGTATCGTCAGCGGAGCCTTTGCTCTAAAGGGCTGCCGATATTTGTTTACGCAACAGAGTTGCGATTATTTGTCGGCTAGCGCATCATCAAGATTCTATCAATCTGCCGCTCTCACGCAAACGTTTCTTGAAACCCTGCATCACAGTATCAGCCCATTCATGAACGTTTTTTTTCATCGGCTGTTATTGCTTTTCATCAAAACCGGAATAGGCTATCTGTTGCTCTATACATGTCTGAGCCGTTTCCTTAGCTAAGTCCAGTGTATGTTCTGTTACTTTGCCATTTGTTAGCTTCTCGCCTAATTGGGCGTAGAAGTAGCCTTCACAAAAGGCTATACAATATTCTTTTGCTATCATAACGCTAAATTGTATCAATTAATGCACTTAGAAAACATGCAAAACATCATAACTTGCCATAATTCTAAAGTTTATTTTTTTAAATTATTCATTCTTCCAATGATTATATTTAAATCATGGTTAATCGTATTGGGGTTTATCAACTGTTCTTTCGTTTGATTGATGCTTATTTCCTTCGTTTACCGATTTTCCTTTTTATCAAACCTGTATTCACCGTAATAGGTGACAAATAATAACAATTTGTCTCAATGTTTAAAATATCAAGAAATTGTTTATGAGAAAGTTTTTTGTGTAAGCCGATTTTGTAATGTCCACCTTTCGTCATATTAATATCTAAATGGTGAACAGGATGCAAACTTCCATTAGCTTTTGCCATATCATAATCATAGCGTAAATAACATGGTTCAGAATGTAACAAATATTCTACTGTTCGAAGTGACATTTCCGAATAAGGATTATCACTTTCAAACCATACATCCACAAAGGTTGCATTATGTTTGAGTTCATTCATAATACTTAAACATTCTGATATGATATCACTTCTAATTTCTGTACCATGCTTATCTATATAGAGTTTGACATACCCCTGCTTATATTTTATATTAAATGGAAAAGATATAGAAACATATTTATTCGATGAAATGAAAATATTAGCCCGAGAATTCTTTCCCACTTCAATCAAAAGGAATGGTTCCATGGCTTTATCTATGTTAAGAACTTCCATACGAGATGAAGCATCTAAAATTTTTCTTGCCACTGCCAAAATCAGAGCTGCAAAATCAACAGAACTCTCATTATGAGTTTTAAATACCTCAAACTCAAAATCATATATTTTCCGAATTATAGGTATATTCTTCATGCCATATCTTTCAATGTATCTATCAACTTCAATATCTTATCATACTCAGCATCTTTGAACTTTTCTACATTTATGAGTTCTGAAATATTTTCCTGTTTTGCTAAATCAAATATTCCTATTTCTTTGAATGCACGATCAATCTTGTCTTTAAGAGATTCCACTCTCTTAGCATTAACCACCCAACGATGCATCTTAGCTTTTTCTTCATCAGAAGGAGCTTTTACCGAAATATTTTTATTTTTCAAGGTATTAAAAATTCCTTGAACCATTTCATTAGATATACCATTATCATGTTCTGACACTATAAGATACGACCTAATAAAAGAACGCGTTAGCATTGTATAAAGAGTATTTCTGTAAGATATAGATCGTTTCAATTTATTCGAAATACAAATAACTATTGGAAATTCCAAGCCTTTTGCATTATTTCTATTTGTTACAAAAACACGTCCCTTTTCCTTTTTCTTTGTCTCTATAGCAATATTAGTTTCCCATTTACAAGATTGATAAAGCAAGCGCTCTACCTGTGGTATATAATCGTATATATAACTTTCGTCATCCAAGAATATTATACACAAATCTTCAGGATTCAAATCAGGGAAATCCTTTTTAATTTCACGTATTATATTTATAAGAGAATCTGACAAACTTGACGAGCGAACAATTGAAAAACATTTTTCATTATCATCATCATCAAAACGATGTAATGGATAGCGAGTCAAATTATATATATCATTATTTTTATTTACTATATAACCACATAATGCCCATTCTTCATCGTTCAACCACCAAAGCTTTTCTTTCTCATAAAGTCCTAATCCCAAGGCATGAGCTATCATCAATGTCTTAGGATCCGTCCTGTAACAGTTGCTTAAAAGAAATGTTGGTTTGTTTTCATGCTTTGTATGCTCTTCGAAAATACTTTGAAAAATATCACCTGCAACATATACTTTTTCCTTTGTGACAAATTCACATAGTTGGAAAAAAGATTCGTCAAAATCTTGACTCTCATCAATAAACATATAAGAAAATACAAAGTTTACTTTTTCTTTTTTCTTCAACTGATTTATTGCATTTTTACATGCTGAGTCAAAAGAGCCGCTTTGCCTAAAATTAAGGAAATCCAAATCATTTTGTTCACATATATATCTATAGATACCAGACATCGGATATGCAGACTTACCCCAAGCATTAACACACAAAAGTTTTTCTGGATCTATCTGCTTCTTAACTTGCATAAAATCAAAAAAGCCTTTTATTCTTTTATTAAGGCTATCAGCTAACACTCGATTATGGCATGTGATACCTATAGGAAGTTCTGTCCCTTTCAAATAAACATCTTTCAATTTATGCAGAAGCAGCTCTGTTTTTCCTGTTCCAGATAGTCCCTGTATAGTTATACGCTTTTCACCATCATCCATATTGCCATATATGAATCTAGTCTGTTGTCCATCGAACATTTGGATTTTTTGTTTGACTCTCTCTAAAATACTAAGTTGTTTATCTATAGTTATATTAGAAACGTCATTAATACTTCCTATAAACAAAGTTATAATTAAATCCAACAAACGGGAAGGAGTATCAGAATCCAATAGAATATCAGAATCAATCCAATGACGAAAATCAGTAATCTCCTCTAAATAATAACTACAAGTTATCTTTCTTTCCCATGTCCGAGGTCTTCCAATAACATTCCGATAGCCATAAGAATCACTCAAAGAACCTATATCTTCCATAACATCTTGCCTGTATGCCAGAAATTGATCATTGTCAATATCTGAAAAAGCAACAAACGTTATCTTCTTTCCACGAGTCAATATGATACAGACATCATCAATATCATATGTGTACTTTGCATCTGTCAAGGGGCCTTTCAGAACATAAACTTGCTGCTGCGCTTGTTCTGAAAAAGACTTTATTTTTTGCAAGAAAGTTCTATTTTTAGAACTCTCTACTATGTCTGAAAAAAAATAATCCATACTTAAATAATTAATTATATTTCTCCTATTATATAAATAGCAGAATAGTTATATTTTTATACTTATGAAACAGAAAACCTGTAATATTTGGCTACTTGATAATCAAATATTGTGACATTACTTCCATTTACAGTAACATTAAAATAACTTGCAGTATGATAGTCAAAACCATCTATAGTATTAACACCTTTTCGAAGATTTATATAAGATGTCGTTGAATAATCAAACAAATTGGGCAAATAGCCTGATACATAACAACTTCGCCTGTAATCAAATAGAGATATATAATTCCCTCTAAAAGTACAGCCCATATTATAGAAGCCACCTAATGTATAATCAAAAACGCCATTGGCAGCCTTGCCAGCAATCATCATATAAGCAATTGCTGCAACACACCTCCTTGTCTCATTAATCATGACTATTATCTCCTTCTGTTTGTGCTACATCTGCGGACATATCATCTGGTGATTTGAAAGGCGGCCGAGGCGGAACTGGTGCTGAAGGTAAATGCTGCATCTGCGACATTACGATTTGAGCCTGATTGGTAATATTTTCGCAAGCTTGATTAGATTCGAACAAAAGTTGATGAATCCGATTAGCTTCATTTTCGGCCTTACCTAACATTTCATCAGTCTTGAATATTGAGTATAACGAAAAGACAAGAAATACTATCATCAAACAACTCGCCCATAACATCAAAATATTAAAATCCGCTTGTAACTTGTTATATTCAGTTTCCAAATTTCCTTCGACTTCTCCATTACGGCATAATCAATGCTTAACAAGAACAACGTATGACTTAGTATAAATCCACGTTGATATCGAATGGACTATCAAAGTCTTTCAGCATAGCATGCTTTGTATCTTTTTCTGAGAGATTGGCATGTACTGTTGGGATTTTCCAATCGATACCGAGGGTATCATCGAGGATACTGATGCCTCCATCGGCCTCTGGATGATAGAAGTTATCACACTTGTATTGGAAGACGGCTGTTTCTGAAAGGACGGCGAAGCCATGAGCAAAGCCCTTTGGAATGAAGAACTGGACAAGATTGTCTTCTGTCAGCTCTACTGCCACATGCTAGCCATAGGTTGGCGGGACATCAAAGACCTCGCCATGTTTTGCGGAATGGGACCGCCTGGGGAAGAACTTACCTATTCGCTCACAACATCCATGTAGATAAGAGAAGCCATTACTTATAACATATCCTGCTATTCCATAAATAACAGACAGGAATAATGCTATAATTCCCAATGGATTTCTTATAAAATTATCAACTTGTTTCATTTACTACTTTTCTTCTCGGAAATATAATTTATAATATGAAAGACCTTTGTCTTGATCATACCCTTTCACTATATTTTCTTCACCACCCTTTATCAGAACTTCAAAATCATCATCAAGCTTCAATTTTGATTTATTACGATACTTCTTCAACTCTTTTCCTACCTTTTCAACATTAGGTACAAAAATACTATCTAACTTATCCTCGTCAAAATTGGCTTGTTTTTGTCGATATTCAGAAAATTGCTGACGAATTTTTTCTTCATCAAACACAACATTAGTTATCTCCTCAAGCGAAGTCTCTCCTAACGTCATTGCAGACAAAACTCTATCAATCATATTAGCCTTATCTTTCTTAGCTATAGCTTCGTTTTTCGTAATAAACGTACCACAAAGCTCTACGACACGATTGGTTTTATAATTATTGTCATTTATCAATCTGATACCAAGAAAATCTTCATTCCAGTATTTGACATCATTTTTTTTCTTTGAATTGAACAATGAAATCAAATAACCATTCTCTGAATCTGTATTTATGATAAGACATCCCTTATCAATACATCCCATCCCTTTTTCTGAAGAAAGACGATAAATACCACCCTCATAGTTTACCTTCAAAAAGGTATCTGCCTTCTCTGATTTGAAAACACCTATAGCATCCACTTCCTTGTCATCTACAAGAACTCCTTGCAAATATGCCATATATACTATCCCAGAACGAATATTCTTTGAGACACCTTGGTTGAAGAGGTGTTTTGCTATATTTCTAGACATCGAAATGAATGTATCACGATCTTCAAATACTTTTTGAGAAAAGGAAAACATTTCATTGTATGATAAATCTATATCATGTACATAATGCCAAGATGCTTCATGAGGCATCTTCTTTAATAGATTATCTAACAATTTGCATGTTGTTATTTCATTCATTTTCACTTCTTGACTGGATAGGACCAAAGATTCTTCCAGACATTTGTTCCCTATGCCATGTATCATAAGATGACACAGAGAGGTATCGCTGAAATTAATTTTCATGTTGATGTAATAAATTAAAAAATATGAGAAGCAAATACAATAACCCATAAAGGAAGTATACAAAAGCTCCTATAAATATAGAAATTACAAATTCTGTTATTGAATATGTTGTTATCTTCCAAAAGTTTAAATTACCAAGTATGTATGCACAAACTGTTAAGACCAGTGAGAAGATGATAATATTGCGATTATATACTATAAAACGGTTAAAGGTTTTCGTCCTTCGCTTCATGCGGCGAATAGTTTCACTGGAGCTTTGGATGACAATACCAAAGAAAGTCAGCAAGACTCCAAAACATAGAGATCCAAAATCCACAAAAGATTTTATGAATTCTTGGAGTTCTTCCAATGAACCTAAGAAAGAAGCATACTTAAAACTGAGAATAGCGACTACTATAGCTCCTAATAGTGGAGCCTTATAATCGAAAAATCTACTCATTGCTTATACATCTTGCAACTTCCTGACGTATGTTCTGATAGACCTTACGCAGTTCCTGCCTGCGTTCCACTTCTTGCAAATTGCTATTAAGGCTATTTGATGTCAAGCGGAAATAAGGTTTGAATACATCTGCAACCAAATCTATCGTTTGAATCGAAGAAGAATCTTCTGGATCAGAAGAATATCCTTTAATCCTTACCTTTTCCACATTACATTTCATTCGCCCTTGAAGCAAAGTCCGAACAGACCTCAAATGTCCTTTTATTGTTCGAATCGAAAGTCCATCTTTGTTAACTTGCTTACCGAAAGTACTCATTTTTATCTCGAATCTATCAGATTTAGCTTTAACAGCTTCCGTAGCACATTTTTTTGATATTCCATAAAGACTACTGTTTTCATCTGCCAACTCTTCTAAAATTGCTTTTGGATTGGTAAATTCTGCAATAAACTCTTTATAATATCCCATCTTAAGAGCTCTTTCATATTCTCCTTTTCGTAGGATTGCGACAAAGTCGAGTTCTATTTTGATGTCTTCATGTTCATCTTCATCTTGATTCCAGATTTGTATGAAGAATTTGGCAAGAGTATCTATGAAGCAACCATTTTTGTTACGCTCATAAAACAATATATTCAGTTCCTTATCATATAGAAAGGCATTGCCGAAAGATAGTTTCTCATGATCTATATCAACCGACAAAGCTGAAAATTCTCCAGTCTGATCATTGCGCTTGGGTGGTATATCCTTATTGTGTCCTGCTACAACAATACCTTCTTGACAATTTTCAAGATTGCCACTGCCATAAGTTTTCACGATATATGCTTTATCACTAAAATATACCGTTTTACCAGACATATAAGACAAGATATCTGAAAAAGTAATTTCAGAATCGTTCTGAGACAAGCATTTAACCCTTGGGGTCAATACTTCTACATATTTCTTCTTTCGTGCAGCCATAATATATATATTTAAAATTCTTTTCTATCACTTGAGTAGGAAAGTAAATACAAAATTATCTTTAAGAAAAAAAATATTAATTTTATGATTAAAAGACAACAATAGATGATAGGCGTCTATATGTTACCTACTTGTATCACAAGGAAAATTATCATCAATTTTTTCCTTCATCATATTAAAGGAAATATTATGCAAAGAAAAGACCATATTATTCCAGACCTTTTTAGAAACACCAAAGTACTTATTATAGATTTCTTCACTTATTTCATTGTTACTATCAAAATACAAAGTATGTTTCTCACCTAGAATATCTGTGTATTTTATCTTTAACAAAATAATTTTATCAAAAAAATATAAGCCATCTCCGTTCTTAGACGTCTGTATCGCTTGCATATAATTCTCAGCGAAAAATCTATTGTTACCAGTACCCCACATACGTTCAATCATGGTGCCATTAGAATTATCTATAACAGAAGAATTAAAATAGTCTGATACTTCAGCATAAATAGTATCATTTTGCAATTCCTTGTTGCGAGCCAATCTATAGAACACAGAAGTAGATATTGCACATGTTTGAAATCTTGATCCATAATTATGCACCTCTAGTATTTCTGTTCCAAATTTTCCATCGTTGCTATCTTGCTGCTGCCAAATTTTGGTAACAAATATAGGTTGGTTTTGCTTCTTCTGTATATCAGTTTGTTCTCGATATATCTTAGTTTGTTGATAAACAAAATAGGCACTAATCACAGAAGTGATGATAGTAGCAACTCCTATAAAGATAGAACTAAGTAAAGCTACCAATTCTTTGTTTTCCAAAAGATACCTCGCTATAGTTTTCATACTACAAGTTTTTAATCTTTTCATAGCCGAACACACATGTATTTCACCAATACAGTTTTACCACTATATTACAAGTAGTTACACCTATCAGTTTTTTGAAAAAAGTTATTCTTGTATCGTTTGCAGGGTGAAGGATTACTTTGCACATTCCTTCACCTCATCTGTTCTTTCAATATAGTAACACGGAAGAATAGAGTAAAATTCCTTATCTTCATCTTTCATGCGGGTAAGAAAATTACATAGCAATATCACAAACCTCGCATCCTCGTTTTGCCATATCTTGCAGCTGAGCTGCCTTATATGCCTTCATACGCTTCACCCACTCTGCTACCTTTGGGGAATCGCTTTTAATAACTAATGTTTCTTTTATTTCTATCATTGTATAACCTCCTATAATAAAGACTGCCGCAAAGATACTACTTTCTGACGTAAGCACTAAGGAATTAAGAGAAAAAATGCATTTGTTAACCTATACTTGGCTTAGGGCTAAACATCACAATACACAAAATGATTCTGCTTCCTTACCGGTTCTGCGGCGATAGTCATCACGCATTCGCTTCTCCATTTGTGCTATGTATTCTGCCTTTCGCTCCCTAGATGCCCTGAAGCGACTTATAAAATCTGCTTTTTATCTTCTATGGTCATAACGTAATCTCCTTATTAATTATTGTATTGCTTCGACTCCCCTGTCCCCCTCTTGCGAAGAGGGGGTCCTTAACCCTATACCCAAGCCCTAAATCCCTACCATAGGGATTAGGGATGTAACCGCCCTACAAGTGCTATCTGTTCGAAAACCTACCCGTCCTTCCTTACCGTTAAGGAAGGCTCCACCTCTCACCCCGGCCCTTTCTCCTCAGGAGAGAGGGAGGAAACCGCCCTACTCGGTGCTCGGAACCGCTACGCTATAAGGTTGGCGGACCATCAAAGGTCTTCGCCATATTGTGCGGGATGGGACCGCCTTACTTTAGCTTGCTGATTGGGGGTGCATGGGGACAGTATGCTGATTGAGCCCACCAGAATTGTTCCCCATTGCAGTATCGCTCTGCACTTGTCGTCGCTCGAATGAGGATGTTATCTTATAAATATTGTTGCACAATATTTGCTAGTTCATCAGCATAAGAGGATGTATCTTATCATTTGAAAGATAAAAGGATAACCATCAGACATCAACCGTTCCATTAGATTAACTTTTTGTAAACAGGTATTGCAACCTTATCCATTTCTTCTTTCGAAACCTTAACAACTCCGGGAGTTGCATCGAAATATTCTACAGGATAACGATACTTGCCATTTGGCATCAAAACCTTAGTTACACGGCGAAAGAGAGAGATACCCTCTTCTGTAACTATCTTTGTTATCGTCTTATCTATGATTTTTCCCATAATTTTTTATTTTTTATTTCAATATCGCCTGCAAAGATAAGGGTTTTCCGTAAAACTTCAAGAATGTATACCAACGTTTCCATTTTTATGCAACAAGATCAATCTACAACTTAATCTTCTTCAACGACTTCGAGTAAATTTCTACCTATCGTAAGCGTTGCACCACTGATATACTTGATTTCGCTGCCGATGACGGCTTTCTTGCCATTATAGCTCTGTACGTATGCTTCCACACCTTTCATGCTGCCTGCTACCACTCGCACTTTGATTCCTTTCTTCAAAGGAACAGGGGCAGCAGTGACAGGTTCTTCATCATTCTCTACAAAATATCGATAGTTGGCAACAACCTGGTCGGGAATTTGGTATATTTTCCTTTGACCTGGCATCGTCAGCATCTTATACACATCCGAACGGAAGCGGATTTTGTCAAGTTGTCTCGGAGAGACGTTACAAAAGATGAAAGTGGAAAGAAATAGCTTTTCTTTCACTTTTCGCTTATTGGAACGTTTGTCTATATAAACTACTTTTACCTTGGGAATCCAGTAATCAAACCAAACATGATTGTGATTAAGATTGATTCGTATAGAATCAGCTATTCTCGTTTCACAGTTCACTCTCACTACAGCCACATACCATCCTGCATCAGCTGGTTTTTCAAGCCCTTCATTAGGATTTTCCGGAACCTTTTTCTTAGCGTTTTCTTCACTTTTTGCCACGGCTTCGCCGTCGTCCCCTGCAATAGTGGACGTAACCTGTGAGTGTATATTTGTCTCTTTCATCATGCGAATCAAGCTCGTTTTTTGATGTCGTTCATCTGAATCTCTACATAAGAGACACAGAAAGTCTTTGCAAATATAAGATAATTGTTGGAAACTAGCAAATTATGCGTGTTAAAAAAAATAATAAAAATGATAGGGACACCTTCGTCTCTACCAAAGAAACAAAGATGCCCCTATATATAGTAAGGTATCAGATAATGTGGGTATAAAAGGATTATCAAAAAATAAGTATTGATATTTAAAAACCAGAATATACTATCTTACTGAAATCTTCTGACCCTTAGCCTGAGCACAGGACTGGGTAGATGCCTTCACGATGTAAATGCCGGATGGAACACGGAGAATCATTCTCTGCTTATCAGGCAACTGATAACTGTGAACCATTTTGCCATCCAATGTAAATACCTGAACCCTGTCGAGCTTCTCACCACCCGAGGCAGAAACAACGATCATGCCTGCAGCTGGTGAGTAAACCTTCACCGGTGCGCTCTGCTCTTCAGTCTCCATGCGGTCGATGCCGGTTGAGGTACGGGTCTGGGTGAGGAAGTATCTTCCGTGGTCACCCGCCTTCACCTTCACAGCCTCTCCATCATGAAGTTCGGTAAAGCTTGCCGATGCAGCATCGTAGAGATAAACCGGAGCATCGAGCTTGCTCACACCCTTCAGGGTAAGTGAAACCTCTTCAGCCTGCTGGCTCACGATACCGAGCGGAATCCAGGACAACTCAGGAACTGCATTCACAGCCACCGCCTCGTTGCCAGCTACGGTATAAACCTGTGGAACATCCTTCAGGTTCTGATCATACAAGAGATCCACATCCTCCTGGTCATCATAGTCGGCAGAAGCCTCCGGACGCAAAGCAATGCGTGCCTTTGAGGTCTGGCCGTTGGAATTCTCTGTCGTCGCTTCAATGCTCTTGACATAGTCTGATGCCATCAACAGGCCAGGAGTGATAGTGCGGTCAACATACATCGCAGAAGTGAACCTTACATTTTCTACCATTTCGCCTTCTTTCTTCTTGACAAAGAACGACTGGGTAGGCTGGATAGCGTAGTTCTGCTTATCCAATTCTGCATTGGAAATCGCCTTCACCTCGCCATTCTCTACCATCCATATTGCCTTTTGCAAACCAGTATTAGCCTCGAAGAACTTAGCCATCGAGATAGAGCAGGTATATGGATTGGCCACGAGATAGAATCCGCTGGCGTTATCAGTTCCCAAGGCCTGGGTCTTCTCTGCGAATGTCTTCTCTCCATTACTGTAAGCTACGAGAAACTTGCCATGGCCAGCATCTTTCGCAATCCGAGTCTTGCTTGAAGAGTTCTCATTACCTTTATAATCGAAGTACTGATATTCGGTATCAGCCTTTGGCAAACGGAGGAGCGCTTTCTTAGTCTTATCCTTCGGCAGGAGGGCATTACCCGCCTTGATAGAGAAACCACCGAAGGTTCCATATGCGGCATAACTTTCATCTACCTTATTATATACATGGCTCCAGTAGCCGAGATTCATATCAACATCACCAGGAGCTGCTACACTTGGGTAATGAGATGCAGGATACTCACCATTAGGGGTGATTTCCTTCACTTCACTCTTCATCCAGGCTCTCTGATAAACCGGATACTTGCTTCGGCTATTCACATTCTTATCAAACGTGATATCCGTAAACGCCTTGGTTTCCTGTCGTCCATCCTTTGCCGGCACATACATATCGCCGGCGTAGATATACTGCAGAGGTGAAGCCATGGTGTACCACTTGTTAGGCACCAGCTCCTTCTCTACCCAAGCCTTGTCATATATCAGATAGCACTGGTCGCGAAGCTCGCCCTGAGGTTTGAAGTAAATCTGATGACAGGTATTGCCATAGAACTTCTCGCACTTCAGATTACCTGCTTCCAATCCCTTATTGGCATCTGCCTCATTCCAGAACGCCATGATATCATACTGGATATATTTCGTTGCCTCATTACCCTTACCGTTAGTCAGCTTGGTAGCAATCTTATTGGTTTTACGGTAAACCACATTACCGAGGTCAGGGAATGGCAAACCTTTCAGATTACCGATAGTTACCTTGGTAAACTTCATTGGCACATAGCTGTTCAGCGTAGGAATGTCATTAGCAGAAGTTGGCGTACCAGACATGCTATTGCCATATTTCAGATAATTCGTATAACCATCATCATACAGTTCTTCCTTAGAAGAGCGATGCCAGTTGACATCATTATTCCAGTTGGCATTCATACCGCCATCCGCAGTAGGAGTCCAGGTAATGAACTCCGGTACAATCTTCAGCTTGAGATAAGACTCGCCAGGGCAGTTGGTAGTTTCCGCAGAAGCAGCCCTCTTCTCGTAAACGAATCGGAGAACATAGTAATATCCCTCATGGAAATCAGCAACTGCATCATTCTCAAACTTGAGGTTGAGTGTAGCCTGAGTCTTCTTATCAAAAGCAGGCAACTCTGCTTTCTCCAATGTGGCAACCTGTGTATTCAGCTTCTTTTCCCATAAAGGATCATTGGTTGTTGCAACATACACCTTTGTCGAAGCGTCAGCAGAAGTACCATTGTCATCAATGAAAGTAAGAGGTTCAGTTATAGCTGTTCCACCTCTCATCGTAGCACTATGAAGAGGCACCTTCAAATATCCCTTAGAAGTCTTCAGCTTCTCCAACTGTGGCAAACCAATACGAAGCGATGCCTCATAGCTGCCATCATTGAAAGGATAATCCACATCATTGAATCCGAAGTTAAGCTTAGGACCATCCAACATCACACGTAAATCTACCGGTATAGCACCTGTACACAACAGAAAGGTTGTACCATTGATTACGTATGGAATATAGCCATCTGTCTCTTCTCCCTCAGGCTTCATATAGATTTGATGAGTTTTACCCAAGGGAAGCTTATCATTGCTGATGGTGATTTCGTTGCTGGCTGCTTCGTTCAACTTATTTTTCTCAGCTGTACCATCAAGATACCAGATGAACTTAACATTATTCAATGTTATCTTACCACCATTATGAGGGTCAGTTGTAGTCAATTGTCCCTTGATTTTAACCTCATAGTTGTCAGCTTGATCGCAAGGAATCTTATAATCCGTTACGATATTACCATCAGTATCAGTAATGATTGGATGCTGGCTAACCATTTCGAACCAGTCACTATATAGCGAGCAAATTTCTGCAGGTGAGCCCCAATTAGCCTTACCCTCAGCAGGATTACCTGTAGATACAGATACATAATACTTCTTACCTGTAGTCAAAGGATAGTCTTTATTGCTAAACACAATATAGGTTTCACCTTCACTGTCTACTTCTATCATATTAGTACCATCGATTTCAAAGTTCTTACACGTTTCCTCTGAATCGTATACGTCTACAGTACCATATTTATCACCATCAACTTTCGTCGTCGTTTTTTTCGTTATATCATATAAATTATATGAATAAAGTCCTTCACCAGAAACAGGTTTACCATCTTCATCCACTAAACGGAAATAAATTTTGGTATCTTTATGATCCAAGATTGCATTCAATGTCTCGTGGATAGCACGTATCTTCAGCTTGACGGTTCCAGTTGTAGCACCGCCACATACCGGCTTCTCCTGGAGTACCTCTACTTTTGCAGGTTCGATATAGATACGGATATCATCTACGGCATAATCGGCACCCTCAGTATTCTGACAATAGTTATCAATGACAACTCTAAAATCAGAGTAATTCTCTACACCAGATTCCTTCTGAATGACAATTTTACCATAAACCTGATACCATTTAGCCTTGGTTAAATCATCAACATTTGTCTTAAAATCTCCAGACGAGAAAGAATGAAGCAGTTTTTGACTCTGTATATTTCCTTCTGCATCATAATTCACTCCATAAAGTTTAAACATAACCTGAGGGACTTGTTTACCCTCTAAAGTCATATCTGCGACATTAGCAGAAAATATCATCTGCATACCCGTACAGAGATTTGCCTTAAAATCTGCAGCGGCAATCTGACGACTCTCATCAGAAGCATCCACATAAAGGAAGTGTCCGTACTGAGATCCATTCGTCATTTCGTACGTGCGATCATACAAGGGTTGACCTGTCCACCAAACATAATCATCCTTACCATCAGAAGATTTTCCAGAAATACCAGAAATATTAGCAGTTTTATAAAGTCCATAATCTCCATGAAGTGGGGAATGTCCAATACCAACAGAATAACCAGTAGCATCATAGTCTATCAAATCACGATATACGAAGCTATAGGCACGGCGATCCCATCTTGATGGCAATCGGTCTTGGTTGTCATCTGGAGTTGTTGGGGCTGCCACCGTTTGCTCATCATCATCATCGTCAAATGAAATAGGCTTGGTGGCTTGTTGATAATGCTCATCAAGATATGATATGGTTCTGTTATTATAGCCTTTAGCAGTTATCTGCTCATGCGTCATTGGATGGAATCCCATAAAACGAACATCAAAATTAGCTACAGGACACATATCGTTTCCTTCACCCAAATAAGCTACAACAAATACAGGAGTACCTTTATCTATAACCGGCTTTTCATTAGCAGCAATCTTCGAACCTTCTAAATTGTACCAGTCAGCATCATTCAGTTTTTCTTCACTTAAATCAAGAAAGCGAACTTTCCCTGATAACTTGCAATATTTTGATTTAGAAACATCATAAATACGCCATTCGATAAAACCTCCGTACTTAGAAACAGAGACATATTTTGACTTATCAAAATCAGCTTCAGTAATATCATTATTGTATACAACCTTTATCAAACTAGCAGGTTTCATCGGATAAAATGAGTATCGAGAAATATCATTCAATTGCAAACGCAATGTTGTTACTGACTTTTCATCCTTATAACCAAATGTAACCTTCTTATTATCTTCATAAGTATAATCACCATCATCATGATTACATAATGCAGCCATGATATCATCAGCAATCTTCTTTTTGGGAAGAATATGGAAGATGTAACGAATAGACAAAGTTGGTTCATGGAGCAGATAAGTCTTTGACTCATCCATTCCGTCAATATATCTACTTACATCACAGGCAATGGTCTCCCCTTTCCATGAATCGTTAACATGGGAAGTACTATAATTAACACCTATCCTATTGCTAGTAGGATGTGCACCGATATTATTGGCGAATAATCCCCATTTTCCCTTCTTGAATAATTTTGTTTGTGTTTCATCAACAACCTTAAGATGTTCTGATCCTTCATCAGTATTATAATTATACCAACGGAAATAACCACGAGGTTCAAGATCATTACCATCTCCCTCATACCTCTGGAATGGCAGGGACAAGAGAATCTGCGGATTGTATTCTTTTCCATCAACATAATAATAATACTCCCATTCATGGGTCTTCTGATAGGTATGCCCGTTCACCATATCCCAGTCCCCCTTCTTATTGGCGATACCTTCATAATGCTTAAATGGAAGATTATCTGGAGAATAGAGCTTTACATTTATCTTGCTCTTGAAAGCAGATGGTTCTTTTGTTATAACCCCATATTGAGCCTCATATCCTGTAAGATCATTGCTCAACAAACAATATACCTTCATATCAGAAGACCATGAAGAACCGGAAGGCAACTCGAAAGTTACATCCAATCCATTAGGTAACAAAGAAGAACCATCAGTCGATAGCAAGGTGTAATACCCCACACCCTCAGAAGTTTTGCGCAAAGCCAAAGCGCCATTATTAGAATTAGCACTTATGATTTTGCCAGCCTTATCAGCCAATACCCAACGCATATAGAAGTTGCTGACATCTTTCTTATCAGCTACGCCAAAATCAGATAGGATATCAGGAACTATATCTTTCAAACTTACCTCAAGTTTTCCGCCTTTATATATTGCATCTACATCATGACTTGATTCAGCTGCTACATTGTCTGCAGAAAGTTCCAAAGGAAGCGCATCAAGTGTTTCCTGCTTTACAAACTTGAAGGAATATTCACCATTAATAATAGATGGCTCCTGAAGAATATAGGTATTTCCTTTATATGTTACCACCTTGGCATCATCGTCATTATTTGCCCAAGTACACTTCAAAACATAGTTCTCTACTTTTGCTCCTTCTGGAAGTTTCGAGAAATCAAAGGTCACAGTACGGTCTGCCTCATTAGCTATAACGGTTGAATTAAAGAAAATCAAATCAGAACCTTGAACTGCTGATGAAGAATTACTCAATTTATCTGTTATGGAAGCAACAGGAGTGGTAGCAGTCTCAGACTCAAATAACTGCCAACGCAAATACTTAGCATTGAAATCTGGCAAAGTAACATGGGTTGTGGTCGCAGCTTTTGGGATTATAGAAGTACTTTCTGCTTTGGAAAAAGTTGGTGACTTACTGCCATACTTAATCGCAGAAGACTTCAAGCCATCTTCTGTATATAAATCAAATTCCATCCTTTTGACGCCTGCAAGATTCTCTTTTTGGGTTAAGAGATTGGCATCGTTTGAAAGAAGGAGAACGAGTTTTGAATTATGGATAGAAGCACCTTTAGGATCTAATTTATACTCAAAAATTTCTTTATAAGGATCCCCATATAAATACTTAGTTTTATCATAATACACATAACATTTGTCTTTCAGATGACCATCCCATTCATTAGGGACTTTTTTTATAGGATGACTACTATTACGATCATTAGAAATCTCCCAACTTGATATATCAAGTTTCTCTCCATCTTTCTCAAAATAGAAACATGCATAATTAAATTTATTCAATATATAATCACTCAATGATAATGGAGTGTCATCCATTACATATGAACCATCACTAGCCCATCCTTCCACTGGCATCAAAACCAATGAAAGGAGGAGGATGAGAGTACGATATATGTTTTTAATCTTATTCATAGCGATAGTATTTACGTGTATAATGTTTACGAGCAGCAAAGCTACTCAAATCCTTGGTGAAAAGTATCTTGTATGTTAGAGACTTGTCTGCTACACCCGGTACAGGGACAGTGACCTGATAGAGGGCGCTCTGCTTGTCGGCTTTGTCATCATTGAAAGTACCTTCAAAATAACCAGTGGATGGAGTCCATTTAGGAAGAGGAGTTTTAAATACCAACTCGGCATTCGCTTTTGCTGCAGCGGCATCAAGCATACCCTCTTCTTGGATTAACTCCCATTTTACATTGGCATAATCGATGGTTCCAGACACATCGGTATCATCGGCATGCACTACCTTTGGCTGGATATGGAATTCCTCTTCCGGGTAATAACAGGTATAGGAAAGAGTGGTTCCGTTATCTCTTATGGATGGATAGAGACCGATGGCTGTGAAGGACTGAACATCAAACTTCAACTTGTAATCATCTAATGAGATGGGGAGAATGTGATGGTCGTTGCGAGCTATCGTTTTCCAATCCTGGAACAGAGCGTAACGCTTGATTCCTGCTGAAGTATTCAGGTTGATGATGAAATACTTGGAAGTATTGCCCGCTGCGCTTTCATTCACATAGAATGAAACCTCATTCTCTGTATTATAATCGTTTATATTTGCCTGTATCGTCATTGGTGAAGACAGCTTATAAGTATAATTCTCCGTTGCAGCCTGCTCTACCAGATTTGGAGTACATGTAACTTGAGCATTATCTGCACCAGATGACGCATCAGAATGCTTTGGCAGCAACATGATGTTATCAGCATCTGCATTATCTTTGCTATTCTTAGTAATATCGCTGATGGTAATATCTTTGATTTCCAAAGGAGTAGCACTTGGATTCTTAAACCGAAGTGTAACCTTCGCCAGCATTCTTACTACCCAAAGATTATTCTTATCAGTTGTTCCATCTTGGTTTACAGTAAGCGTCTGCTCATTACTCATAGGAATACCAGAAATAGTAGCATCGAAGCCATTGCCATTCATCTTATATTTCATGTTCTTAAAATCAACAGCAGAGCCGTTGGTCAACGTACCCAACTGCGTTTTATCAATATTGGCAAAAGAATAGACCTGATAGGTGCCTGGGGCTACATTCTCCAGAGTAACCTCGTCTTCCTCAGCATGCTGAGCATCAACCTGAGTTTTCTCTATGGTCTGCACTACCTTATCACCTTGAGTAAGAACAACAAACCAGCTCTTCATATTCTCTGCATCGGAACCAGACTCCCAGTCTGGAGTAAGAGCACGGCTATGAGGTGCAGCCTGACCTATAGAGCCAGACGCAGAAGTAGAGAGTTTGAGATGAATGGTAAAGCCATTCTTGCTTCCTCCATCAGGATTATCAGACATAGAACTGTCGTCTGGCGAGCAAGCCGTAAAGGTGGCAAGCATCGTCAGTACCAACAGCGCCATTATCGTTTTTATCTTATTCATATCTATTACTCATTATTATCCGTCTTATTACATGGAAGTCTCTGCATGGGTATACTTTGCCCACTTCTTGACAGCAATCGTGAGAACCATACCCTTCTTCTCACCCACTACTCCTTCTATCTTGATACGATAGATATTATTGCGGACAATGCCATAATACATAGGAGCAGTTTTAGGACCTGTACCTGTTGGATCACTATGGCGAATGGTGTAGGTATAGTATTTATCTGTACCGGATGTACCCGCCTTAGGCTGCTTTTTGGTTGAATCCCAATCAGAAAGCTCATAATACTTGCCTTTAAACACCAGTCCTGTTGCATACTCTTCTGAATTATCAAAAGTAGTATTCTCCATCGCATAATCAAGAACGAAGAAAGAAGAGCTTGTTGAACCTAAAACTTTCTTGACAGGAAGGTATCCTGTAGCAGATGGCCAACCTGCATCATTTAACTTACGAACATTATATGTAAGACCACTTGGAGTAGAACCTGTATTCTTACCAGAAGTCCATGGATCTATCACATAGTTTGTAGCTTTCTTGTCGGTTTCCGAAACAGTTTTCTCATCACCCAAATAAGTCAGAGCAGTTCCCGTTTTATCTCCCACACGCTTAATGCAAAACTCACCGGAAGTAAGCTTGTTGTAAGGGAGAATAGACTCCAAAACAAAGCCACCCACTAAATTGTTTGAAACATCCTTCACATCAAAAGCATAAGTTCCGGTACCAGGATTTGTAGGAGAATCAACATACTTACCATCACCTGGATCAATATCAATACGGGCAGCTAGACGCTCTATATCAACATTTACTGTAAGCGGATTAGCCTCGGTTCCATCACCAGTAGCATTACCACCAGCAGAAGTCAACTCGGTAGTAGCATCCTTCTCTGAAGTCATGATAAAGTTATTCGAAGCAGCATCAAGTGCCTGAAGATGAGCATCTCTAAGTTCACTCAATTTCTTGTTCAAGTAGGTTAGAGTGACGTCACCGGCATTCGCTACCACCAAAACATGATATGCCTTGGAAACGACGATTGGCAAACATTGCTTTTTCTCGAACGTATATACCTTATCATATCTTGTATTACCAGGCTTCTCTGTTGGTTTCTCAAAGTAGAAAGCCTGCTCTATCTTTGCATCGCCATCGCTTATGCCTGTAGTGCTAGAGTAAAGAAATACACAGACATTGTTCACCTTATATTCGTTTTCAAAAGCCGTTTCTCTACCATCACCGTCTTCCCCTCCTTGAGGACCTGCTGCACGAGACGTGGCTTTGGTATCACCAGCCACAGCTACCTGCACAGTAAAGTAAGCCTCTCCCTTGAAGGCGTCGGGCTTGCCGTCATCATCATCGGTGCTGCCAGCGCAGGATGCGAAAGCACCGATGACAAGAACTGAAAGCAGAAGCAGATATATTGATTTCAACTTCTTCATAATCCTCTTAGTTGTTAAGTACTTCAAACTGTATTCTCTGACTCCAGCTAAGCGCATTCACGCTGATAGTAATGTAAGCGTATTTCAACTTACCATCTTGAAGGAAGAACTGTAACTTATAGTCATAAGCTCTATCCAAGAACTCTTGTGGAGTATACATATATTCCTCACTGGTGCGAACTCGGCTCAAGAGGTCAGGCAAATCTACATCTACCATGGTCTTGCCTGTTTCCTTGTTGGCGATGATCAATTTTCCATCGTCCTTCGCCTTATCGTGATAAATCAGACGGGAGGTCATAAAGTCGGCATGAGCTATCTTGCCTACTCCTTCCAATTCATTACCATTGACATCACCTGCAGTAGAGCCTTCACGGTCTTCTGTATTCCAAACAGCATGTGGAGTATAGATTACCTGATTAGTCTCATCAAGTGAATTGTCACAGAGGATGTGGGAATTATGGTCTTGGATGATAAAACTATAGTCGTTTACATCCATTGTGGTTGGGTCGTTGAGTTCACGCAAGGTAACATTAATCTTCTTGGTATCACGTACCAGCGAAACGGTGGTATAGTTAGGACGGGTAGCGGAATACTCTACGAGCGCATCTGACTTACCATGCCACAGGGTATCGAGTGGCAAGTTGTGGTTATCTATGATATAATAACCATTGCGCTGAATCTTATCAAGGTTTACTTCCAATTTATCCATCTTATCGCCCACAGCAGGTTCTGTACGAACGAACTTTGCACGCTGGGTATTCAACTGATCAGCATAAGCATTCTGTCCAGCCAAAGCTATGAACTGATACTTGCCTGGTTGAAGATCGGTAATATGCATTTTATAGTCTATATTTTTCAAAGGCAGCGCAGATAAAGAGTTTGCCTCTTCGAATTTCTTCACAAAATTTCCATTTTCATCATAGACATAAAGGGTTACCGCCCCAACATGATCATTGAACATGTCAGCACGCTGCAAGTTATAGTCATACTTAAACTTGACATAAATCCCTGTAGGACAATCGTCGGTGTCGGTATGCCACATATCACAGGAGGCAACCGTCAAGAGTGTAGCAATCGCCAGCACTCCCCTTTTCACCAAGCTAAAAATCTGCGCTTTCATATATTTCTTCGTTTTATATATATTGAATCTAATTATTATCACATGAAGTGTCGGACAGAATCCGAATATCACCATCTCTTTGCATCTGGCGATGCGATGCCTTGCTGTTCAACAAGTTTGTTTATCAGATTATTTCTGATGTAGTTGTTTGTTTTATTATATATGCCCCCACCTGAAAAAGGTGGGTGGGGGCATGATTATTTTACTGAAGGATTGTATTCTGCTTACGAACAGCCCAAGAGAGAGCATTAATCTTGCAAGAGATATAACGCTTCAAGTTATCATCAGGAGTATCGTCATTGTTTACATTAAGTTCACCTGGTGTTGAAGCACCAATTGCTGCTACGCCAGTAACATCAAGTTTATACCAGTTGTTACGGAGAACACCATAACGACCCAACCAATTCTGCTCACTCTTTGGATCAGGATAAGATAAAGTTGTCTTGTTTGAAGGATTCCAAGGAGTCAACTCGTCACCAAAGTGCTTAATCAAAATGGTATAGTATGCATAACCATCCTTGAACTCATTAACCTTAATAGTTGGCTTGAATGTTGTTAAGTCGGCTGCAGTGACTTCCTTATCTGTTGTACCATCAGTTAAAGTCATCTTTGTGATAGTCACTTTTCCTGCAGCATCGGCAAATTCAACATCCTTCACAGTAATTGTTGCTGTTACAGTAGGATAATAATGTGTCTTTACATATGCAGAACCCATTTCTGCCAAGAATCTCTTACCAATTTCAGTCTTGACGTCAGCTTTAGAATATACTACACCCTTATTGTCGTCAATAGTGAAGAAAGTACCTGCAGTGTAACCATCAGGGGTAATCTTCATCTTTACAATTGCACAAGTTGTCTCCTTTACATTCTGGTGAGCTACATTAAATGTATTCTCATAGCAATAAGTGCTTGCGCCACCTGCCAATGTTGGTTCGGCATTTCCATCAGTGAAAGAAGGAGCTACATCATAGTTAGCATCTTTGCCCCAATAAGTTCTGTAACCCTTACCAGTAGCAATTGCAGAAATACCTGCAAAACGGTAAGAATTATTGTCATAGTCTACATGGGATGCAGTTGTAAAATCTGTAGCATCAGACTTATAACTATTCCAAGTATTATCATACAGGCGAGTCAAATAAGAAGAGGTATTTACATTAGCCAATCTCCAACCCTCCAAAGAATATGCAAAAGTTTTTGCTGCACCGCTACCTACACTAACTGTATTTGTAGAAGTACCTGTAGCATTTTCCAAAGTTACCTTAGCAGCCAAACGCTCAACATAAATATTAGCAGCAGGATGAGAAGTTGCCTCTGACTCTGTTTTATAAATTTTATCTGTAACATCTGTCAATGTTGTAGCTTCCACAGAACTAAAATCAGCCTTACCTGGCTTGCTAATGATAACAGCATTTGACATCATCAGATTATCCTCTTTCAAAGGTGTATTTATATCCTTCTTTGACAAGTCCTCAAAGGTACCAGTAAAGTCAGTTCCATTTACCTGTAAAGTATTAGTAGAAGTTACTTTTAATGCATCATTATGGTTCAATACAACAAAAGCATATATTTTATCTGTAGACGATGCAGAAATCACGTTGATTTTCTGAACCTTTGATAAAGTGGTAGAGATTTGAGTACTAGGCGTAAGATCCTTCTTCCAGCCACTCAAATTATAAGCAGCCTTGATTTGTGCTGTTGCTTCATCTGCTCCCGCAAAAAGGATAAGAGTGGCATCCTTAACATTGTACTCTTTTGCATCACCATGATCAAGAACATCATTAGCAGCACGCGAGGTTGACTGAGGCTGAGTAGGCAAATTCAATGTTACATTAACAAAGCCTTGACCATCGGCACCAAACTTACCAGTTTCACCACCATTCAGATCATCACTACTAGAACAAGAACCGAGCATCAGCCCTGCCAATGCAACGGAAAATAATAAAGTTTTCTTCATCTTGTAAGTTATTATCGTTGTTATTAATAATTATTTCTTTACGTTATAAACGTTCTTAAAAATCTAATTATATTACATTTTTATATACTTGGTTTACAAATCGTCTAATACGTTATATTTGAGTTTCTTTCTATATTTGTACTTAGAAAAAATATGCCTGGTTTAGGAGACTGTCCCAGGTCAGGGCAGTGCCCTGACTCTAAGGAACAGCTATATTAACCTAAACAGACAGTATGTATAACTTTATAGATTCTGTAAATTTTCTTTTGCAGAAGCAACACCAGCCTTGGCAGCCTGCTCCAGATAATAACGAGCTTGCTTCTCGTTGCCCTTCAGCATCTCATAGACACCTCGGGCATTCTGGGCATCGGCACTGTTGCCAGCCTTGTCGAGATATGGTTTCGCATCATCTGCATCACCGGCATTCAAGCGGGTTATGGCTGCATTCAGATTCGCAGTCTCGTTCTCCGGGAACATGCGGACGGCAATCTCCATCACATCATTAAACTCCTTGCTGCCTGGCTCGTAAGTCTGGGCTACCAGAAACATCTCCTCCTGGCTCAACTGCTGTGGCTTGGTCTTGATGATCTCCTTTGCCTCTTCCACATCAAAAGGTTTCACCTTATAAGTAATGTGGTAGTCGGAATGGCGGAGGGCAGGATACCAGGTATCGAGCATAAAGCGATACTCTGAAGGATACTGCTTCTTGATCTTCAACTCCCGCGCATCCGGATTCAGACTCTTATCGGCAATAATCGCCAGAATGGCATCCTTATGCTCCAGGTTACTACCTTTAATATAAGCTATCAGACCATCCCAATCCTCTGGAGTAGAAGAAACCGTGAAGAGATTGTTTGGCAACTTCACCATTCGGCGGACATATTCGGTCAGCGTCTTGGCACGGTTCTTTGCCAGATAATCATTATGGGTGTAAGGACTCTCCGGTGATGCATAACCATGAATATTGATGCCACTCACTTCGAGGTTCTTATCTTCCTTCAAGGCATTGATGGTACGGATAATGCTATCCAACTGTGCAGGATTACGGCGATAATCTGGATGCAACTCTATGCGGTCTACCGGGAAATCGATATAAGCACGCTTATCAAGATGACGGACCTTGACCGCTTCTACCTCTGGACGGACGAAAGAAGCTACCGGCTGGCGACGACGAGTGATGGTAAAATCAGTACCATCCTGCAAATCACCACAACCGCAGAGGTCTTCGTGAATTTCGAGATCGTAGTTTCTTTCCTTAGAAGAAAGAGGAACTGAGGCAAGATACTTCACAGTCTGCTGCTTCTTATTGTTACGCTTCACCACCAATGCTTCAGGTGAAAGCTGCAACTGTTTCTTTCCTACTCCACGATCATACATAATCTGCTGTCTTCTGCCGTTGATAACAATCTCCGGCATCTTGAGCAGCTCACCATTATGCTTGATCATCGGAGTATATACAAGCTGGTTGTTGGTTGGGAGATTCAGGGAATCGAGATTCAGATCCATCGCAACCGTAATGAGGTCATTGTGGTGAGACATCTGAACATTAGATACCTTTATCTTATCGGAAGCCAACTTGAGACTCTTGCAATCCTGGGCTGCAAGAGGCATAGCCATCAAAAGAGAGCTGAATAATAATATGTAGTTTTTAAAATCTTTCATACTCATAGATTATGTTTAATGAGTTACAACATATAAATAAGAGAAATGGCTGCCTTGGTAGGACCCACGTAGTTGTCATGAGATGACTTCTCCTTCTCGCCACAGGCACCACACTTGAACTTTTCGTACTGGATATAATCATATCCGAAACCTACAGAGGTTTCCAGGTTCCAGTGCTTGGAAAGAGGCCATTGATAACCAGCGGTCACACCACCACCTACATACCATCCTTCGTAACGATGGTCGCGTAGAGATTTGAAAATGCCAAGGGGTAACTTCACCCCTCCAGCATTAAACTGTCCGCCCATGGCATGAACACCCAAGAACCAACCATTGAAGCTTTGGCAGAACCAGTAACGGTATTCTGGTTGCAAAAGCCAATGACGAAGGCTTGACTGGTCGCCACCGGACTGTTTCCAAGGATTGAAGCCAAAGAATACCTGAGCGGTATGCTTCTTGCCTAAGGCAGTCTCGACACCTAGATTAGGAGTTGTTGTAGCCCAATATAAGAGGTTGGACTTGACTCCAATGTTTTGCGCATAATTAGCTAGTGATACAAATATGAGTAACACTGAAGCTAAAATCAATCGTTTAACCATCTATTAAAAGAGTTTAGTTAAGTCTATTTTTTTCGTTTTTACTATATCAATAGGTAATTATATAAATTAACCGTATACATGATAGTTTGAATTTTCTGGGGGCAAAAGTAATAAAAAGAAATGAATAGGGGGGGGTATTTTTCGTAACTTTTTGGTGGAAAAAAACATTTTAGTACGTAATTTTGCTGATTTTATAATGAAAATCCACCATTCATTAACATTTTATACATAAACATCACTAAAGAAGATTCACCATAATTTTTGACAGGAAAATATATAAAGGTAAAAAAGTAAAAGGGTAAAAAAGTAAAAGGAGCTATAAAGGGTAAAAAAGTAAAAGGGTAAAAAGGTAAAAGGAACTGTGAGGAGCTGTGGGAAAAATCTGTGAGCATCTGTGAAATCTGTGGGAAAAACAAAAAAGCCTCAGAAATC
>ERZ1023698.24-NODE-24-length-55552-cov-10.350307_pt1 | contig 55552 bp, 70 predicted proteins | sample MGYA00380349_ERZ1023698 | MGnify/ENA primary metagenome ERZ1023698 (study PRJEB33179, sample SAMN07449027) | human gut metagenome | biome: Human-gut; feature: Human associated habitat; material: Faeces | host: Homo sapiens | place: India:Kasaragod | collected...
GTATTTACCGTTGAAACCAGTTTTTATATTTCTTTATATATACTTTTTCTTCGGTTATAATTAAATCTTGATGATTATATATCTCTGGAATACAGGTTATAACTGAATCCATTCTATTTATTTTGATTGTAGTCAATGGATTTGACTGAAGTTCTACGTAGAAGTTTCTATCCACAGGTATTGTATTTACTATAGTATCTGTCAATACTGTGGACATACTCATTACTTCTTTTAACTTCTTATCTTTTATTTTAAGTTGATCTTGTACTTTTGATAATTCTTGTATTAGACTATCATTGGAATGTTTAAAATCTGATATGTCTAATTGTAATACTCTATTAGCTTCATATTGATTATTTAGCATTGATTGATAAGCTTCAATATTGTTTTTAGCTTTACTTAGGTCATTATCTAAACTATTTACTTTAGATCTTAATAAATAATTAGTAACACCTAAGTAAGATATAAGTCCTATTATCAATACTCTAAGATAGCTCATATTATTTAATCTTTTTAACCAATTTCTTAATCTTTGGTAAATCTTCTTTATCAATTGTAATATCCAAGTACTTCTCACCTTTTTTCTTTAAGAATTTAGAGAATAATTTCCAAGGTCCTGTGGGATCTAATGTATGAAGATTTTCAATCATTGACCACAGTTCTACACCGCCAATCAAACCTGCAAAACCTTCTACTAGATGAGCACTAAATGAAGTTAGTATATATTGATCAACAAGATGACCACAACTAATCATTAAAGTACTGAAACATAATTTCTTTATAGTTGCCCAAGCCCTTCTTGATTCTATTTTGTCTCCTTTACTTAAGGATACCCTAATACCGAGGATCATGTCAATAATAATCAACACGCCTACAGAAATAATAGGTATCCAAATAGGCATGAAAAAAGTACTCAACACACTTGCTAAACTTGTAGCTATACAAGTAAATAGTTTAGCAGGTCCATCGCTTACTATTTCTCTAAAGTAATTCATTGTAGAAACACTTGATGCTTTTATAATTATCTCATTTAATATACGGTACATGTTGATTGCAAATATTTGAAAACAAAACGCTAGACAATCTAAAAGAATGCTAGCGTTCTGAAAATTATATGATACTTAGAGCTTGATATATAAAGTAAACGATTATATTAAATAAAGGTTCCTCTTATAAAGAGGACTATTACATACCTAATAGCGGTTATTGAACCACTGTTACCAATTTTGCATTTATGTTAATCAATTCTTTCAAATGGGCATATACCGGATTAATCGTACCATAAAAGCAGTAATATTTCTTCCTTACACCGTCTTCCATTTCCGTGTAATACTTTTCCTGTTCAAGCGTCATGCCTGGCGCATAGAGTTTGGGATCGCATTCAGTGCCTTTGTGATTTTCGTCCATGCGCTCATAAAGAGCAGCCGTATCTACCGAAGGAGGATATATTTCGAGAACCGGATTTATCGGTTGCCGGACTTTCCATAACCAGTCATCGTTAATTACCCGGTTGCCGGTATCCAACTTCCCGTTAATAAATTCTTTCCATTCCGCATGTGCGTATTTGGCACTAATCGCTTCATCATCTGTCAGCGACATTACAGACACAGATTTACGGGCGATACGGGATAACTGCTTCTCTGAATCGTGCGTTTCCGTGTAGTTTACAGCTTCCTGTAATTCGGCTGTTGTTCTATGGATTACATCGGGGTAGCCCGTCACCTCAATCGCTTCTACATCTTCCACTGTCTCGGCAGCTTCAATATCAGAGAGTAACTTTTCTGATAGACCTATACAGATATCATTATAGTCTGCCATCTCATTGATAGCTTCCAATAACAGAGATGATTTATACGATTTCCCGTTTACTTCAACCGTATCTTTTCGAGCACACTGGTCTTTTAGAGACAAACGGTCGTATGTATACACATCGTTGTCCTCTATGTAATAGTGCCGGTAGTCGGTGTTGTAGACTTCCTGACGTTTCAAGTCTTTTGCAATTTGAAGTTTTTCTTCCGGTGTCGGTTCGGGAATAGGCGTCAATTGCATATTGAACACTTCTTCTACGGATGCACCTTCGTTTGCCTCTTTAAAGGCAATCTGTTCTTCTGTCAGCAAAACGTACTTTCCTGCAACATAATCTTCCCATGTTGTGCCGATATCGTTGTTTGCTGTATCGAGCTTTTCCGGCATTGTGACATATATGTTTGCTGCGTCTTTTTGTATATATATATATTTACTCATATCACTTATATTTGTTTTATTCTTCGTAAGCCCAGTATCGGATCAGGACAGTACCGTCACCGCCGTTACCTTTTGATCCACCACCACCACCATAACCACCGCCACCATTTACTCCGCTTCCTTTACCTTCTGCATAGTCAGATACTCCTGCTTTTCCATATGTTTCAACACCGCCACCTCCACCACCAGCAGCATTCCGTTTACCTGAAGATTCCCCAAAATCTCGAGTCGTATGACCTTGTCCTATACCTCCTTCATGAGCGCTGCCGTTTGATCCATTACCACCATCCGAACCGCCATTACCACCATCCGAACCGCCTCCACCGCTACCTGAACCGCCATCTGAACGCCATGGATTATTTTCGGATCCATACATACTCCCTCCATAAGCTCTATAATTCGAGTTTAGAAATTGTGAGTATCCGCCATCATTAGGTGGAGTACTATTAGAACTTCTACTACTTCCTTTGCCAACTCTTATTGAAATTGACTGACCCGGTATAACAGGGATAGCATCACCATCTCTCCATCCGGATGTATCTTTTTTAAAGGTTTTTGTATATCCTCCAGCTCCTCCTGTATCTGAATATCCTCTATTGCCTCCGCATCCACCACCGACAAGAAACACATCAACCTCCCTACATCCAGATGGAACCGTCCATGTATAATTTCCTGCCGGATAAAACCGCTTCTGAAAGAATACTAACTTCTTACTTCCTATCGTCCTTCTTCTCAACATATCAATCCTTCTCTTTAACGGTTATTGAATACATGACACCACTCGTAGCGATCTTCAAAATAGACATCTCGAAAGGCACGCCGGAAGTAGTGGTAATAGAACTACCGGACATTGATCTAAAACTGCCAGTAGTGGGGATAGGCTGCGTAAATGAAGCGGTAGGATTACAATCAAGATATATCTCTTCGCCTACATTCAGTGCCCTTGCAGACTCATTTATCGACAGGTTTGAAGTGGAGGATAGGGTAGCCTTAACCAACCTCTTGCTTGTCGGTATATTCACAAGAGTGGTGACAGTATTACTCCCTGTGCCGAAGTTTACTATATCATCCACCCTCTTCTTGTCCTCTGTCGACATATACCCCGCTGTAGTGGAGGTGGCGGTAGGGGGAGTGCGGTATTGACCGTTGTCGGAGAGGTATTTTGTACCATCACCGTTATTAACAAGATTCATGGAATTCCAGGCACAGACATATGTTTTATCGTCTGTATAAACGGAAATCCTCTTTACATTTACTACTAAATTTGCATTTAACTCAAAGCTATTAAGTCCAGACATATTGATAGTCAACCCATATGACTCTTCATCCTTTGTCATACTAAAAGGGAAATACACAGTGTTAACACGTGCTAAAGACACTCTATTTTCATAAGCATCAACTACCTTTTGATAATTTTCCTCAGATAATGCACCACTTTCATTTGGAAATAAAGTTGTCAAGTCAAGGTACTGATTGCTAGCTATAATCTCTGACCATTGTTTATCTTTCCTACCATATGTCTTACCATCTGAAGGTGCCTCTGTAATTACTTCTGTTTTTAAAGCATATTCATTACCTTGTTTACCATCAAGTAAATCAGCATCTAAACCACTACCAATCCCATCTACTGTCTTTACTTTAGATAACACATCTGTAGCAGTATATGCAGAAGAATCTAATTTTGTATTAACCTGAGTAGTAGTAGCATAACCTTTTGCATTTAATTCAGTTTCAGTTACATATTCTTCAGGCACTGAAGTAAGATAATTGCCTTTTGGTTGATACGTACTAGCTGCATCAGTCTTAGTCAAATATCCATTAAGGTCTACTGTTTCACTTAACTTATCCCAATCCGGAGTAGATGAAGTAGCTACATAATTAGCTCCTGTATCTTCAAGATTATATACATCACCTATTGTTACATTATCTTTAGGTAAAGCTTCATAATTAGCTACAGAACCTTTTACCCTATATACTGAACCTATAGCAGTATTAATCTTTTGATCTATTTCTTCTGATGTGGGTAATTCAGTAAGTTTATTAAACCCTTCAGCAGTAATTAAACCTGCAGCAGAGGTTGTAGCTGCTGGTATCTCTATTACTTTAGATTGAGTATTACCATTAGAACCTGTTTGTTCATTCTTAAAGGCATATGTAATACGACCAGAGTCAGTTGTGGGAATCATATTATCGGCTATATTTACAACATAACCGTTAAGTCTTGCTAATTTACTTTTTTCAGCCGAAGTAAAATCAGCAGAGCTTAATCCTTTTCCTTCCTCCTTGTCTACTTTGGTATCTAACTTATTGTCTACATAAGTCTTATCAGCTTTACCAGAGATCTGTTCAGTAACATCTACTGCTGCTACAGTATCATCAACGTACTTCTTAGTGGCAGGATGATAATCTGCAGTAGGTGTATATGTACTAGTATTGCTTTTGGATATGTATCTACTATCATGATTATGACTAGTAATATCCCCAGTAAGTACAGCTTCTACATTCTGTTTAGTTACAGAAGCATCACTACCTGGGTCTCCTTTCTCTCCTTTTTCACCAGGATCACCTTTTGGACCTTGTGCTCCAGGTGCACCATCAGCTCCTGGTTCACCTTTAGGACCAGGTTCTCCCTGTTCCCCCTTAGGTCCTACAGGCCCCTGTGGTCCTGCTGGTCCTTGAATACTACCTACGTTACTCCATTTAGGATTAGATTCAACGTTACCATTTTCACCTACATATACATATAGATTACCAGAAATTAACCAAGCATCACCAGATACTCCTTCTTGTGGTAACTGTGATTCAGAATCTAATTCTCCCTTAATATTTAATCCTGAACCAGTGTCTCCCTTAGGTCCTTGTGGACCAATTTGCCCTTGCGGACCTTGTGGTCCTCGTTCTCCCTGATCTCCTTTTTCACCTTTGGGACCAATAGGTCCTTGAATACCTGGCTCGCCTTGTTCACCTTGAATACCCTGCAAACCTCTTTCTCCTTGTAATCCTTGAGGTCCTCTTTCACCAGTATCTCCCTTTTCTCCAGTATTACCTTTATCTCCTTTAGGTCCAGTTTCACCTTTCTCACCTTTCAAAGAGATTAACCATTCAGCTTCTGTACCTTCAAAGCCATGCTGTACTGCTACTTGATATGCTGATAAACCTTGAATACCTTGTGCACCAGATAAGTCTGATATGAATTTCCATTCAGTATTACCTTTCAAATACAATCTAGAATCCTCTTCATTTTCAACATTACCTGTATCGATCATTACAAATTGTCCTGTTTTTACTTCAGGGTTATTGTAATCATCTTCCATAGCTTGAACTGAAGAATACGTTTTTACAATAGTAAATGCATCACCAACTGCATTAATACCACTATCTTGATAAGTATCTTTTGCATAATCATAGATATACCAATTACCATCTACAATCTTTGGTGGATTCTGAAGTACTTCTTTTGAGTCTTTTACAGCTTGTTTAGCATCTTTAACTGCATTAGGTACTTCTGCAAGCATTCTACTAAAATCTTCTTCAGTACCTGTATACCCATGCTCTATAGCATAATCATAAGCACTTCTACCAAATGCTGTATAACCACTATCAACATACTCATTATATGCAGAATCAAATACCCACCAATTACCATTTTCACCAATAATTGGACTTTTACCAGAAGCAGGTATACCTGTGTCACGATTATCTATCCACCAGTTACCATTAGAACCAATGAAAGGAGCAACAGCATCTTCACTAGTAGCATCTGTCAGTTTAACCCAAGACTTAATATCAGGATTATATACTTTAATTACTTTTCCTTTTGAATTTGCTCCCAAGTCTATCCAGTACCCAACTTCATTAGAATTGGGTACCATATAGCTTGCAAAGAATTCATAATATACGTTATTCTTTATCATGTTATTCTGTAATATACGGGTTAGCTTCTTCTATTTCTAACACAGCTTGTTTCCATTCATTATAAGCTTTAGCTGCTGCCTCATCTTCTCCAAATTCTTTATATTTTATATATGCCATATAAAGTTTATCTGTCTTAGCGATATATTTATTTTCTCTTTCTTTCTTTATTCGCTCATTAATTAATGTAATATCTGGAGTACGCATGTTATATACAGCGAATGGATCGTCTACAACATAATCTGCATATTTCAAATAAAATGCACTTTGTTCTTCATTTAATAAAAGCATTTTATCATCATCATCGAGTTCATCTAAAGATGATACAATTTTATCCGCTAGGTAATTATATAGAAAATCTTTATCTATTACACCAGCGCTATTCCTAGTTATATAATATACTTCCATACTTAATAAGAGAAAATTAAAACTACAAATCTATCTATATCGTGAGCATTTCCATCTGTATCAAACCACATCACATCAAATTTTCCAGAATATAAAGTTCCGATTTGACACCCTCCTCTAAAACTACTACCAATATTAGTTGTTGTATTATAAATCATGCACACAGGAGAATACGCTGTGCTAGCAGGAGTAAAATTAATAGTATATCTACCAGTAGCTGCTTTAGAAACAGTAATACCAAAACCTTTAGTTCTAAAGTAATAAGCAGAGCCAGGAGAAGGAGTAGTAGTTACTACTGCAGATACTTTTAACCCCGGAATTGAGAAATTACTAGAATCAATATTTTGAGCAATTAAAGAAGTACAAGTGACATTTCCAGTAAATGTACCATTCGTTGCTACCATACTACCATTATCAAGCACTCTAAAAGGAGCAGAAGTTCTATCACCATGATTTGTACCTGCCCAAATTCTTACAGAGTCTGAAGAAGTTCCCACCCCAGTTAATCCTGCTCTAGAACTGCTAGAACCATCTCCTACTGTAATGATACCATCTGCCCATAATTTTAAAGGAGCTTTTGAGTTTGTGATTTTAGTACCACCAGAAGAAATAGCACCTTTATTTGAACCAGTACCTGCTGCTAAAAATGGAGTCATACCATCTGTAGATGGATAGAAACACACTACATCATTTGTTGATCTAAAATAACTACTAGAAGCTGGACTAAAGCGCCATCCACCAATTGTAGCTTCTTCAGCAAATAACAAACCGGTTGCAATATTCTCAAATGAATTTAATGATTTCCATTCAGAACTAGACCAACCCGGTGTAATTGTAGCTTTATTTGCCATATAATATACTCCATCTCTTTTTACGACATCTACCAATTCTGCTGTTTTATAATAAGTAGCATCCTTATTATATTCTCCTCTAAAATTTAACGCAGGACCTGGGTCTCCAGCAGGGCCTTGACCTCCAGGAGATCCTTGTGGTCCAGCAGGACCTTGTGGACCAGTCTGCCCATCTTGTCCATCTTTACCTGATATTTTTGTAGGTAATGTCCACTGTTCTCCAGATTTAAGTAAACCAGTTTCTCCATCAAATAAAGCAGTACTTTTCCATATAGCATAACCGCTTGCAGAAGGAGCATCTACATACCAGTAGTTACCATTACTATATGTACCGCCTGAAGTAGGTCTAGATGTCATAGAAGGTCGATTCGGTTGAGATTCGTTAGATCTACAATAAATAGATACTTCAAAATCACCAGGAACTCCACCTTTGGCTTTTGTAATAGTAAAATCACACACATCTACTACTGGAGAAGCTGAAGAAGCAGGTACATGAAATTCTACTTTAAATACTGTACTATCAAAACTATTACCCAATCTAGCTACAGTAAGTTTATTATTGTTTGTATCAATAGATAATTGATTTTGAGTATTGTTATCTAAATTAGTATAAGTTATAGTATATTCACTATTCTCTAATTTTCTAGTACCTTGATATAAATAATAATTAGTAGAAGCTTTTGCTAATTCTGATGATTCTACTTCTCCTAACCAATTAGCAGCTACTGTATGAGCTTCATTAGTTAATACGCCCCTATATGGACTTTCTCCATCTTTTCCATCATACAATTTATTAATTGTTAACATATCCTGATATACGGCTCCACCTAAAGCAGAAGTACATTCTACTTTAAAAGTTACCTCGTTAACAGAATTGTTAAAGTATGAACCATTTGGTGATACTACTAAAGTTTCTGTAATCTCGTTTTCAAGAAGATTCCAATCATCTGTACCTACAATTTTCCAATACCAAGAATAAGTAGGAGATTCAATTCCATACGAACTAGCATATAAAGTTATTTGTGATGGACTAACTAAACCTTCTTTATCGTACTTAAATACTTGCTCTCCTGATATTAATACATAACAAGCATCAACTCCATCAAACCCATTCTCACCATTTTGTACTTTATTAATCCATAAATCCTTAGTAAAGGACATGGAACCGATGTTAACTGTTAATCGTATTCTAGCGGAAGGAGATCCTAAAGTATTTAATGTTACTTTATCACCATCCACAGTAACAGTAGCTATACCTTCAATAGTTTCTGCTGTTATACTATCAATATATAATTGATTTGTTCCCTGATAAGCATACACGTAAGTATACACATCAGTAATAGTGATTTGGGGGTTATTACCAGACGAATCATAAGGTACTGTCATGTTACCATTACTCAGGTCAATGTAGAACGCATCTTCTCCAGTTGCACCATCTCCGAGTTTGGCTACCTGAGTTTCATCATAAAAACTTTCTTTACCATTAACTACAGTACAACGTACTACAAAATTTCTAAGATCACCAAACATATCAGGACGTACATCCAATGCTTGAGAAGTACCTATGGTTTCATTTGTATTTCTATTTACCCAAGTAAATACAGGATTTTCTATATTATAAGTATTACAATATAGTGTAATGACAGATGGTGTAGGAGTACCTTCAAAGTTAGGATTATCATACATGAATAATCTTTCCCCAGTAATTTCTACCCATTTAGCTTTATCTGCACCAGCAGCACCTTGCTCACCCTTTTCTACTTGCAATAACCACTCGTCATTTTCCTTACTAGGGATACTAGTGGTTTGAGTAGCCATACATAACCATAATGAACCATTATATGATACTCTATCATAATAATAATATGTAGTACCAGCTATAAATTGTCCTCTATCAATGGGTACTCTTATAATATCTCCATTGCTAGACACCTGAGATAAAGTACCAACAAATCTACTATTTTTACCTATAACTGTGCGATCTTTACCTACTAAATTAAAATCGTCAATATTATCATATAAAGTAACACTAGGTCCTTCTATACCTCTAGCAGATATCATAATAGCCGATCTACGATCTTCATTACCAGGATATCTATTACCTAATTGAATAATTTTATCTTTGGGTTCAGGAACAGAACTACCAGGTTCACATACAGAATCAGATAAAACTACATAATCAGCACCTACTTCGGATACCATGCGCCAATATCTTTTAACATTTTTACCATCAAAGATTTGACATATAGCCTGATCGCCTTCAACAAAAGGATTTCTTACAGTACCGTCTTGAGTATCAAATGTACACTTGTAATCATTATCTGGAGTAGTAGTAACATCTAGTATTTCAAGATCAGCAACTGAAACTAATATATCTCCACCAGTAGCTTTTATTTCATTTACTAGAAGTTCATTAACAGTCATTCTACCTCTAACAAATAAATCGTCTACTTCTAACTTCCATCTACCGTTAATCGGCCATAAACTAGCGCCCTCACCTAGAAAACCTTCTCTAAATGTTTGACCTCCTTGTATTCCTTTTAAAAACTTAATATAACCATTTGCTGTATCATCAACCTTTTTAGATATATAGTTCAAATCAGATCTTCTAGCTGAATACAAATTACCGTCTGTAGGTTGAGTATTGTCAGTACTAGTGATCATATATTTCGTATCACCGCCTATACTGCCCTCTACAGATTTAATTTTACCTTCTAATTTTGATAAAGCTTGATTTAACGTATCTGTAGTAGTTAAATCACTAGTATCCCCATTATAATAGTACCCTGATAATGGAAATATGGTACTAGTAGGTTGTGTATGAAAACCAGGTGCTTCACCACTACCACCACCGTTTGCAATTAAATCCGCCAAAGCTGTTACAAGATTCTCCGTAGTAGTTAATCTATTTAACGCACCCTGTAATTGCTGCAATGTAGATCTATTATCTATATCATCTATCCAACCCTGTACTGTATCATTAACTTCAGTTAAATCTTTATCGTGTTTATCTTCAAGAGTAATGATCTTATTGTTTAGTACATCATAGTAACTATTAATATTACTACTTAGATTATTAGTAACATTAGTATCTCCTTCTACTATCTTGTTGGATAGATCTACATAATTATTATCTACTTTGGTATCAAGATTAGCTACATCTTCTTCAATCCCATCTACTCTCTCATTAGTAGCAAATGTACCAGATAAACTAGTTTCAAAATCATCTTTATGAATTATCTTATTAGTTTTATCTTGTACAAGAGTTAGAATGTCATTATCTTCAAAAGATGTGGTAACCTCAAATTGTGATATCTTTTTATTCATATTACTCTTGAATTATATGTTCTTCTACTTCTGTTAATATACAATCATCGTCGATATCTTTTTCTGGATAGAAATTAATTTGTTTTTTTAAACAACACATACATTCTATAATTTTATCTACATCTTCCTGAGTAACGGGAAAATCTTCATCGTCTACTTTAGTACTAGCCCAACTAGATAATTTATCTAAATGCAACAATAATACTAAATTGGTAATAGAAACTCTATCCAGTTTTGCATTGTACTTAGTAGACTGATTAACTAATTCACCAACTTTATTTACATAATTCACAATATCCATCTTTACAATTTTTACAGTCATTAATAGTACAATTGCACGTTCTCATATCAAGTAAGTTAAGCATTTCTTTATAATATCTATCTGCATCTTCTGTAAAGTCTAATGCTATAGCATTTTCATATAAAGTTTTCTTGAATAAGAACATCATGATTTTATCTTTCATCTTGTTATCTAAGCAGTTATGACAGTACTTTGTAAGTAATTTTACTTCTGCATAATACAAGCTATCGTTTACGTCATTCATATCAATCGTATATAAAAAGAAAAGGGATTAGGGATAACTTCCCCAATCCCTTTCATGGTTAAAAATTAATTAAATCCTTATTCAGATACTTCTGCACCAGAAATGAAAGATTTAATCATATTCACAAATAATTTATTTGTTTTGATCTGATCTTTTACAATGTACATTTCAACTGCCAGCGGAGTTGTTTTAATATATTGATTATCGTCAGACAGATATTTATTATCCCATTCCATTGTAATAGTATCGTATTCTGCACTCAAATCAGATCTAAATTCCGGAGCAATATAAGGATAGATACCATTAGCTCTATGAGTAATACCTCTGTAGCCCATTGCTGCATCTTCACGATCTCTAACGATATAAGCGTTACCCTTACCCGGAGTACCTTGAGTCTTAGCAATTGTCAAATTAGAAATCGGATACATTACGTTGCTCAGTAAGCCAGAAGGAATAGTAGTCCACATGAAAGCTTCTACAGATACCTGAGTATAACCGTGATCCAAAGTAATACCTTCGTTATACGGAATTTCTTTGGCTGTCAAAGTCAATATGGCTGCACTAGCACTAGCAGTAACTCTAGCTTCTTTATGTTTATTAATTTTCTTTACAAAAGCATCAACCAAATCCTTCGGAGCTGTAGTCTTAGCGATTACTTCATACGTATGAGTAAACTGACCCGGAGCTTCGTAAATATCGTTATAAACCAAACGCAAAACATAACGATGACCAACTTCCGGAGCTACATTAGTAGCAGTAATAACAATCTTATCTTCAGCTTTAGCAACGAAAGAAGTTACTACCAAAGTAGGATTAGAACCTTTTTGAATAGGCATAGAAAATCTAATTACAGATTTAGTGCTCTTAGCACCTTTCTGATCGTATACATCTTCTTTACCTTCACAAACACCTACATAAATAGATTTTGCTGCAGCAGCATTGGCTGCAGAAGTTAAAATATTTCTGTTTTCATCAAACAGAGCAATTGCACCATCTGCCAAAGCATCTGCCGTAGTAAAAGAAGCAGGAGCTGTTTTAGCAATCAGTACAGTATTCACTTTCTGTAACATAATATTAATTTGTTTTTAGTTAAACGGATATCCTAGTTTAACTGTATTTAACCCTTCTACTCCTGTGTTTCAAGTTTCCGCGTTAGGTTAAACTAAGAATTTAAAAACGTATACTTACTCCATTGTTGAAACTTCGTTCATATACGATTGATATCTTGGATTAGCCTTATTTTCTAAGTATAATTCAGCCGCTATTTTTACGATTTCCTGATGAGTAGATACTGGCATATCCGTATACTCATCAAAAGGAGCCGTAGTAAGACTAATCCTTTTAGGAGTCCTCAAGTATGTGAGGATATAATTCTTTATATTGTAATTACCATCGGTATATAAATGGATTTCATTACCTTGAAATAATCTCAAAGGTCTTGCTGAAGTACCATGTAATCTATACTCTGATAATGTATTTTGTCTTTGTCTATCAAAATTCTCAATAGTAGCTTCTAACACATCTGTGTGTTTAGTCCTAGGTTGACCATTTGGTCCCTTAGGCCAACAGTTGTTATTACTATAGATTACTGCTGTTTCACCTAAAGTAAACATATAATCTGTTGGTAATGTAACTACTTGTTCTTCTGGGAATGTTGTAAACTGATATGTCTTATTGGTTACAAGTGTACGAAGATCATCAATTCTTTTCTGATCCTGTTCAAACGCTGTACGCTTGTAATTAATACCTGAGTATCTAGTTTTAATAAACTTATCTAAACCAGCCATTAACCAATATTCAATATCTGCTGTAACTGGCTTCTCAATATTATTATCAAGCAAACCTATTTCGGTTTCAAATGCAGTTTGTAATTCAATAAACTTCATAATTATTCTCTATTACTTTGGTTAGATGGTTTAGTTTGTAATCTGTATTTACCTTCTGTAATAAACATATTAACAGCAAGGTCAACTATTTCACTATGAACAGATTCAGGTAATTCACATTTTGAAGCACCAGTTGTAGTATTAAATCTTAATGGTTTTCTATAGTAAGTAAGAATAACACCACTTAAAGTAGTGTAAGCGTCTACTACTACTTCCATGTACATATATTTAGTAGTTGGATCAGATATTAAAGCTACTGCTGGTTGTCTTACAATTGGTGTATTATAAGCAGTCTTCATAAACTTTGGTAGATCCCTATATTTTACTAATTGATTATCTACTTTAGTTTCAGTAGTATACTGCTTATAAGTACCTTTTACTTTACTTACGGAGTGTACGTATAAGAAATATTCATCAGTAGTAGAATAGGGTAGTCTATATCTAGCTATACCGTTTGATGTAGAACCGCTTTGAGTGAGTTCTCTTTCAACCAATAAACTTTTAATAGAATCTGTATTTCTAGTTTGAGTATTGGTTTCAATCTCCATTTGATCATCACCGACATAGTTCATCATTACATAGCGATCTTGTGCTTCATTCAGTATAGAAAAGATTAAATCCGAATTAGGTTTGTTTTCTATAGTAAGATCTGGACTAATAAGTTGGAGTCTACGTTCAAACTCCATTTGCATTTCCTTGCTACTCATATTATTCTGCTAATTGTGCCACATACTGTGGGTGTGATTGAACTCTTGGTGATTCTATATTTTCTAATGCCATATCAGCAGCTAACTTAACCACTTCATATTGCATATACTCTGGTATTTCATCCATACCCGAAGTAATATCCTGATTATTTAATCTCTTAGGATATGCTAGATAAGTTAAGTCGATAGTATAGGGACCTGTCATAAGATCCCTATCCACGAACACTATCAACTTATTATCTTCTAGTATAGCAACAGGTTCTTCTATCCAAGGTTTATTATTATACGTCTCTAAGAACCTCATTGCATTTTCATGACTTATTAGTTTTACATTAGCTAATTTACTACCAAAGTGTAATATACCTTGAATAAAATACATACGTTTATCTTGAGCCTGACTACCATAAGTAATAGTAGATTTAAAGTCATTGAGCATTAATCTATTACTAGTTGTTTCACTCAATAGTGTTAAACCTTTATCTGTTTTTACTAAACCTTCAAGGTCTGATACACGTTTACTATTTTCTTCAAAAGGAGTTCTAATAGTATTATTGCCCGTAAACTTGGTAGCTATTTTACTGAGGTATGCGGTATATAACCAATAATCTATTTCCTCAGGTAAAAAAGAAGGACAACCAGACATACCAATATTAACGGCATTCTTGTCAGCTTCTATTTTAAATGCTATATGTAATTCACTAATATTCATAATTATTTAGATTCAATTTCTTGCATGATTGCCATTTTGATATCTTGATTAGCCTTTTCATTTAAGAAACTAATAGCATCGTCTTGGCTTCTACCAATCACGTCAGTACCATAATAGTATACATTTTTTGACTTACGAATTACATTCTTACTAATTGCAGTCTCTAAAATGTATTGAGTATCTTTATTTTTGTTATCAATCCACAGTAAGAAGAATTTACGAGGATCTTTTTCAATCAATTCAAACAACTTGCTTTCTACTAATTCATTGCTAATGTTGTCTGACTTATGACCATAAATACGTAAACATTTACGCATCTCTTCGAGAGACATCTTATTAAATTCTGCAAATGCTTCACGTTTAATTTTGTTAAGTTTGTTAGCGGCTTCTGCTTCCGCATCGGTGTTAACTAACACATAATCATGTTGAGGTCTGATATTGCTTAAACCAGTTGCAACTCTTTTATGATTTTTTAAAAACAGATACGCTAATTCATCTTCAGGTTTTTCAGTATGCAAAAAAGTATCTTTAGCTCCTAATCTTACACTATAAGTTTTCCAAAAAGAACTAGTAGGTGCTAAATGACCTTCTTCATAACCCATAACTTTTTCAAGTCTACGAGCATCTTCTTCACTTAAACCTGTATGAATATTACCAGCTCTTGTCCAATATGTACCAATATAATCGTAACAATTTTTATATTTAGCTATTCCAGCCCACGGATTTACTCGGGCGAATTTTAATACTACTTCCATAATTTTATTGTTTAAAAATAATAATTGGGGGCCGAAGCCCCCTCTTATTAATATTTCTTAATGTTAATTACTTAGGCTTCAACGTCCATTATAAGTTCACCACATGCACGGGGATCGAACAAGCAAATGCCCATCTCACCTAAGAAATGCACGCTATAGCCGTCCTTTGCGTTTGATCTAACTGTACTTGCGTTCTTACCATAACCAGCACCAGGAGCAACAGAACCTGAAGTATTCCAGATTACCATTTCACGATCTTTTCTAACCACCTTAACGATGTTAGATTTACCGTCTCTACGACCCAGATCCAAGAATGTCATTCTATAAGATTCCAGCGGTTTACCAGAAACTGGATGCAACAAACGATTGTAAGTTGTGTCATCATACAGCGGGAAACGTTTCAATGTCAATTCGATACCATTAGTCATTTTGTAAGTAACAAACTGACCACCTAATACTAAAGACTGACCTGAACCGGTTACAAACTTAGTATCAATTAAATTCATAGTAGCAGCTTTCTGTTTCAAAACTCTATCGAATTCTCTCATACCCATCTCACCAGTCAAAGCAACAAACTTACGTTCATCGGTACCTAAAACATTATAAGACAGGTCAAACAAGAAGTCTTCCAACAGTTCAGCTGTCAATTCAGTGTAATAACGTCTATTAGACGGAGCAATCTGCTGCAACAAACCTGCAGGAATATATACCGGACGACCATTAGTACCCAGTAAAGAAGTAGAGCCATCTTTGTTTACGTTACTCTTGGAGTAAACTAACATACGTTCACATCTCTTAGACCATTCTCTCATAGCTTTCCATTCCTGATAATCAGACCACAAGTAAGAAGTCTTACCTGTTTTAGGATCTTTTAAAGCGATCCACAGTACTGTAGAATAAGCTGTACCTGTAATATCATAATCCAGACGAGTAGTAAACAAGAAGTTTCTCATCTTGAAATGAGTATTATAGTTCAGGATATCACCTTCTTCGCTGTATTCTTCATAAGCAGAAGCCAAACGAGATACCTGATGACCAGATACTAAATATTCACCAGGAATATAAGAACTAGATTGTCCATCAGCAATGAAACAAGTGTAAACCCATTCGTTACCATCCTGATAAGGTGCACCAGATACACGTACCTGATAGTTTCTGTCATCGAATTCTAAGATAGCACCTGGACCAAACCATTTATCTTCGAGCCACAACATGATAGGTGTATTACCCAAACCTGCCATAACTGTATCTGCATTAGCGGCAGTAATTTCTTGTCCATTCCACTTTGCAGAACGAATAGTTACAGCTCTATCGGTATCGATCATTACGTTCCATTCGTAATCTCTCTGATCAATTGACATTACGTTACCAAGACCACCAGTAATAGCGTCTAAAGACGTACTATAACCATCATCCTTAGAACCGAATACATAAGAAATAACACGTGTTACTTCATACGGTCTAGTTAACATTGCATTTGAAATCATGTTTTCATCTACAAGATCTGAAAACCATTTACCTCTACCGATCTGTAAATTATTTAAAATTCCGTTATCCATAAATATTAATAAAATTTATTTAATTAAAGTAGTTGTACTGCGCGACTAAATATAGAGTTAGAGGAGTTGGTATTGATTCTTCTTGTACCTTTACTAACACCCGTAGATCTGAGACTCTGTTTCAGATTTTTAATAGCTGAGCTAGTACCCATTTTCTTAGCAGTATCAAGTAAAGTGTCGCCTTTCATTGTAAAATAGGCAGACTCTATTAAATTTTTTACGCTTTTTGAATAATCTTTTTGATATTGAGTTTTACCATTAGCATCTGCTTTGAATATATATGCAAGTAAAGCTTTCTTATCTTTCTCGGGAACTTTAATTCCACGAATGTCTTTCATAGCGTTTATTTCACCGACAACGTCGTCCATAAACTTTTGTTGACGAGCTACCATTTGCTCATGTTGCTTTCTCTGATCTTCTAATAGCTGTTCCTTTTTAGTCTCTTCTATCTCCTTCATTGCTTCCAGAGCATCTTCAGCTTCGTCTTCTAAGATACCAGCGTCTTCATATTTTTCGATCTTACGAGCAATCTGCTTTTCGTTAAAACCTTTTTCAGCTAATAGCATCTTAACAATTTGCTTCTGATTACTTTCAATTGTAGTATCAAAGATTTCATAATCGATCTCTGGAGTAAGAGTAAAATAATCATTAAGATCGCCGCCGTTGCGTACAAATTCATCCAATTTAGCTACGTCTTCATTAGCATACTGAGGAACTGATTGTTCTTTGATAACTTCTTTAAAATAGTTAACCAATTCTTCTACAGTCTTTGGTTTCTCTTCTTCTTCATCGTCATCAAATTCCCATTCTAATTCTTCAGCAATAGCATCGAATAATGCTGTAACTTTAGAAGATTCTTCTTCATCTACATCATCATCGTTATCATCGATATTATTGACATCATCATCTTCTTCTACTTTCTTAGTTTTCTTATTCTTTGTTTTATCGTCGTCGTCGATGTTATCGTCAATATCATTTACATCGTCATCATCATCAACCACATCTTCTTCAGGTTCCTGCTTCTTATTCTTAGCACCTGGAGTGGCTGGTCTAGCTTTTGCTGATTGTCTTTTCAATTCTTCTAACTCCTCATCAGTCATAGCATCGGGATCGTCCGGAGTAGGAGTAATTGTAGTCGTGTTAGAATGATCTTCTACAAACATATTAGATATTGCTTCAAATCCAAATAGTGTATCATTACTATTGTTATCCATAATTGTAATTAATTAGATTATTTTTTCTTTTTACCTTTATTCCATTTAGCAGCGTTTTGCGCAAATATAGCTCTTTTACGTGTTAAAGGATTTTTACTATGAGTTAATTCTTCAGTACTCTTACCTGTTCTCTTCTTAAGAGCGTTAAACTTACCTTTGTTTTTCTTCTTTATATGTATCCCACCATCTTTATAAGTTGGTATTGGATACAAGGGATAAATTTCTTCCATATTGATTATTCTTTATTTGTTTCATATCCGGCAACAGGTAATAGTAATGGAGTAATAAATTCCATTGGAGTTAAATTATTTATCCTATCTACAAATCTAGATTTATTTCTATACATATTATATTGCAATTTATTGGCATTATTAACAATACCTGTATTCCTAGGATCAAATAAAAAATCTTCAATAGTATTTTGATTAACCTTTGAACTCCAGTCATGTATCTTACCTTCATTTACTAAAGCTCTTTTCAAATGCAACATATGGGATTTTGATTCACTAGGATCTAATAAATACGCTTGCATGTTTGGATTAATATTAATTCCTTTATTACGTAATTCTCCTGGACCCATAATATTACCTTCATCTAGTAAATATGTTAAATAACGATTGTTTGCATCTGATGCCAATTGATCAGCTAAATGTCCTAATTCATGATTTGCTGTTCCTGGTAAATATTGTAATGGATCTATAGTAATAACATAATCATCAACTACAGGTCCATAGTCTTGTACATCTCGTACTCTACTTATTTTTGCATTTTTATTACCTGGCAATTCTGCATATTTAATATATTTACCACGATTTGTCATATCTCTCGCAGCTATTCTTTTGTATGCATCAAGATAATCTGTACCATACGCAGTATCGATTCCTTTTACTAACTCATAAGTTTTCTTATCTGGTAGTACCGCATCTTCTATAGTCTTATTAATTTCTTTCTCATATTTCTTGATATTTCTATCTCGTCTTATTACTTCAGAAAATTCAGAATCATAATCACTTTCCTCTTTGACTTTTTTCTTATTCTTTGATGTTTTACTACGAGCCTTTTCTGCCAAAATAGAAGGATACTCGTCAAACATACTACTATGTATTTCAATAGGGGTATTTAATGTGTTACTTACTCTAGATTTTATTTTTCTTAAACCCTTACCAACACCCCAAGGAATGACATTCATTAATGTACTTACTGCAGCATTGCCATAATTACCTTTTTCTAATTCTTCTGCAGTAGTAATTGCATCTTTTATATAACCAACAGGAGTTACATATGCTTCAGGTTGAACTAATTCTGCTTTACCGGATATTTGCTGCTGTCTCTTATAATACTCTGGAGTACCTGGAGTAAGACCCAACTCTTTTGGTGGCATTATCTTCTTACCACCATCTTCGTATTCAGGAATTGAATCAAATTGTGATTTAATATCAAAGTAGCTAGCATTAGGATTTTCAGCTCTAACCGCATCATATATTTGTTTACGCTCTTTTAATGTTAGATCTGACCATTTCATAATTATTTATTTTCTTCAGGAAATAACAAATGTTCAGTATAGAAATGATAATAATTCTTATCTTTACATACTTTAGAATGTAATCCTGCATGTATTAAACTAGGTAAACCTATTACTAATAAATACAAGGGACCTAAGATTTTCGATTGTCTAGTATGGCCCAATTCGTGACGCAAATGCTTAATATTATTAACAATAATATAATTCCCAAGAGTGATGCCACTCCGCATATTACTAGATAGCTTACATTTAATACACTCACCACAAGTTTCTTTAGTACAGACTTCATAACCTTTATAGCAATGATACAAGGCTAACCCCAGTAAATTCTGGGGTAATTGCCAAGTATACAATGCTGCGTTTTTAATTTTATTTAACAGCTTTTTCATATTACTTACCTGTTTTACCAGTTTTACCACCTTTCTTGCTTCCGCCTTTCTTACTTCCACATGCCATAATTAATTCCTCCTATTTTTTAGTTTTAGATTTAGCCTCTCCTACTACCTTGTTCCTGATCGCAGTTTTGGCTTTTAATTTTTCACGTTCCATTGCAGCTTTATCCTTAAGAATCTGCAACTTCTTAGCTTCTTCTAACTTACGTTTTTCCAAAGCTATTCTTTCACGTTCAATAGTAGCTTTAAGTTTTTCAGCTTCTTTCTGTGCTTCTATTTTACGTTGTTCTATTGCTTTCTTATTATCTTCAGCTCGCATCTTATTTGCAATATCCATTTGTTTAGTCATTGCATCAGATACAGCTTTTTGTCTTTCAATTTCTTGTTTACCTATTTCTACAGGATCGGGTATGCCATTCATATCCTGATCCATATTCTCAGAACCACGATAAGCATTCAATTGAGCAACAGTAATCTTAGTAGCATTATCTTGATCAATTTTATATTTTTCAAGATCCATTTCAGCCTCTTTAAGCATAAGTTCTTGTTCTTTAACTTCATTCTGCATCTGAACAAGTTGCTGTTGCTGTTGTGCTTCTTGCTCTTGTAAAGCCTGTTGCTGTTGCATTCTATTGTTCTCGATATCTCTAAGCTTAGATTTAATCATGCTTAAGTTATCCAGAGTAATGATCTCAGCAATATCTAATAATGATGCACCATTCTGCATTGCAGGTTGAATCAAACTATGTAATTGTTCAATTGCTTGATTATCCTTAGTACTATCAGATACAAATATATCGAAATCTTCGTAACAAAAGTTATCATCTATTTGCAAGAATACTCTTGTAACGTCATCTTGCATATAATGTAAATACTTTTTAGTATCTTTCCAAGCATACTTAGATGTATCTAATAACATTGATAAAACTCTTTTCTTTACCTGGTTGTGTAACCAGAACCAAGGTTCAGTAATGTGTGCAGATTGAACTACAGATCTTTCAACATTACCAACCAATTCATTACTAGAAATAGCTCCTTGTCTCTGAGGAGATACGCCAGATAATTCTGATATCATTTGTTCTATCTTATCTAGTAATCCGATATAAGTATTAATAGTATTGGCCATACTAGCATCAATAGAGGCCCATTGATTGTATGGTGATGGTTTACCACCTTCTCTACCAGGAATGTTCCATCTTTCTTCGTAAGGATTAACAAATACTACACCCAGCGCATTCATGTAATGCATCCATTTATCAACATCAATACCCATACTTTTTGGTATTTGAGTCACATCAATCACTGGAAGTTTACCTTTATCTCTCGCTATAGCTAATTCTAAACGATACCACAAGATAATATACATATACTGTAATGGTTTCATAATAGCTACTAGAGATTTAGCTTTACTATTGGTATTACTGTAAGCCACTCCAGTGTAAGGTAATTTACCAGAATTTAATGTAGAACTATTTTCAAACTGGTATTCTACAGGTTGCATTCCAAAGTAAAGTGCATCTTCATCGCCTTCGTCTGCGGTTCTATATCCTTCCCAAGTTTCAGTAATCCATTTCCATTCAATATCTATTTCATTACCTGTTTCTTTATAAGTTTCATCTACTTCAAACTCTTCAACAGTTTCTGTTTCAGGATTTAAAATGGTTACAAAACCTATTTTCTTAAATGATTTCCAACATACGTGATATAGTATAACATCGTCTAATACTCTGTCTTCTAGATATCCATTAATTGAATTGTATCTATTTAAAGTAATATGATTGTAATCATCAACAGGACTTTTATCAGGACCATAACCAGAAGTAGGTTTCTGACCTACCAATTCTAATAAATGATTTAACTGTTTTTCATCTAGTTTATCATAATAATCATCATATAAACTAGCTACTGATGTACGTATTCTTCTTACACACCAAGATGCTTCATCTACAAATTCAATACCTTCTTCTGCAGGATACTTAAAATCCATAGTATTAACTCTCTCTGCAAATGGATCACCATTTCTAATACCTACATAATAGAATTCTAATCCACCACATAAAGCATCTTTAAATCCTTTTTCAAATTCATGTGGTAAATTTAATTTTTTCCATAAGAAGTTCAAAGAATTGTATGCAGTTATTTCTGCGACATCTTTATAACTTTTGGTAAGATATTCTTGTATTTTTTCTGGTGTCTGTATTTCGCCTGTTTGTAAAGCTTGTTGAAATCTTTGTTGTTCTTCTGGACCTAATTGAGCCATCATTGCTGCTTGTGCATATTCCAGCAACATTTGTTTAGCTTTCTCTTGAATATCTCCAGCAGCAGCATCACTGGTTCTACACACGTTATAATTAAAAGGTCTCTTTGTTTCTTCTCCTAATAATAAATCTATTTTAGGTCTAATTATATTATAATCCTGAGCCATTGCTGGAAAACCATCATCTTGGTTAAAAGGATTTGTAACATACTTAAGATCTTTTTCATTATATATACTATTATATAAATCATAATAACTCTGTAATTCCTCTTCATCTGGAATCGAGTTAGCAGAAGAAAAACCAGATATACCTATAAAATAGTCTACACAATCTCTACGCCATTCCTCTGTCTTTTTAGACATAGGTAGCTTTTGTACAGGCATGTTTGATATATTTCTTTCCATATTAGTTAGTAAACATATAAGTGGTTGTACTAAAACTGTTATTTATCTGTGGCTCATAAGTATTATCGTAATTTTTAAATAAAGGAGCATTAAATAATCTAATCTGTTTCTCCTTTTCAGTCTTTTGCTTTACTTGATAATTATACAATTGTTCTTTGTATATCATAATCTGTAGTAATGCCATTACTCGGTCTACATTAATTTTTTCATTATATTTGATTAATTCCTCAAGTAATGGTTCAGACATAATGGTATTTAACCTTAAGGTATCATTACCAAGATCTTCTTCAAGCCATTCTTTTATTCTATCAATACCCCAAGCTTTAATTTCTTTTGTCATATGACATCCCTTTCCTCTATTTACTTTAGAGGAATTGGTGATATCTCGTATGATATCTGGTTGATCTGCTAATAAATAATTACAATGCTTATTATTAAAATAAGTAAAAATACCCGTATTCTGATTTTCTACCATTGCTTTAGCATTATAATACTTAAGTAACTTACGAACATTCTCATAGAACTCTTCAGCTGTTTTAGGTCTACCAGTATATTCTGCTACTATAACATCTTGGTATGATTCAAAGTCTTGAAATCGTTTGTATATCAAACAGCAACCTAAAGAGTTAGTACCAGATTGATCTTGATCGTATGGGTCAATACCAGCTACATATAAACCAAAAGGTGCATCTTTCACAGGATGCTCCCATATCACCACTGCCCCTGTAGGATCAGCAGTTTTAGGTAAAGGAAACTCTTTTATATCATTTTTATTTTTTGAGATATTCCATACTATTTCTCCTTTTACCTCAGTAAGGTATCCTACTTGTTTAGCATTAGCTAATTTCTTATTAGTTCTTATCTTGGCTAATTGCTTCTGTAATTCCTTCTTAGGGAATATATTACCTGATAATTCAGTAAAAGCTTCAGCTGGTGTCTCTGAATTGTGTACCCATATGCCGTTTGCAGATAAAGCGTGAGTACTGGTTTCAATATCCCAAGCTTCATCTTCTTTTATGTATTCTATTGACGTAATTTTACTGTAGTGATAATCTTTAGTTTTGCGTACAGCCGATGAAAGCTCAATATTATTATTTTTTCTATCGCTTAAAAAACCTATTTGCTCTCTAAATACAGGAATATCTATTTTATGTAAGTTTAATTTATTTTCTGTATATACATACCCGTTTCCATTTTTTTGCTGTCTAGAACTTATTTTAGCATGAATGTCAAAACCACGCAATAAGAATTGCATATCGTATAACAACTCTATATTCTTACTAAAGAAACCTATACGAGTTCCATCCTTTGTAGAGAAACCGTCAGAATCAAATAAACCAGATAAAAACGCAGCTACTACAGATTTTGGAGATTTCATAATGTACTCAGGCACATGTACGTATCGTTTCAATGTACCACTGGAAGAACTTTTGATTAAATCTAAAGCTTTGAATACATTAGTAGAATTAATTCTAGTTACGTTTAATTCCCAAGCTCCTTTATTTTTTCCACTATCTGAAACTGTTGCATTCCCAAAGTTCTTAATAAAGAATTCAGAGCACCACTTAAAAGAAGAAATATCTTTTTTATCAAAGATAACGCTAATTTTTCCTTGTTTGCCGTAAAAACTTCCGTCCCCCAGAAACAAACCGATAAATTTTGCCCAATCCTCATCTATTTTTAATTTGAAATTAGTTGCAGGAATTAATCCAGGAATTTCTACATATTGATACTCGGTACTAAAAATAGTATTATAATATTTAATAGTATCACCCACTTTCAAATCGCGCAAACAAATATATTTTTCACCATTGAAGAATGGATGGTTATCTGTAGCTAATACTTTTGTACCATCTTCTGTAGTAACTTCATAAATTTTTCTAATTCCTGTCATCCAGGCTTTAGGATTATCTTTTATTCTGCTTACGCCATCTTCTGTACTTATCCATGTATTTTTATCTAAGCAGTGTTCAGCACAATATCTATCGACCTGTTGAGAACTTTTAGCACTTTTTAATTCTTCTTCTCTAAGATTTAATATGAATTCTCTGGCTTTTTCATGTAATGTGTTGCCATCTTCATCCATATATAATCTTTTACCATTCTCATCACGTATATCTAGATTAGTATGCTGCGGTACAAAGAATCCACATGGTTTACCACCTTGCGCTCCTTCATCCCATATATTATCAAATTCTATACAGTTAAATGCTTTAGGATCATAAAACGCATTTCTTAAACCTGCTACATTATCACCTTCATCACCACCTGTACCAAACATAATCATTAAACCAAATGCTACACCATCCTGTTCTACAGAAGGTCTAGCAATTTGCCATGCAGCTTCTAATTGATTATTAGATCCAGCTTCTTCCCATAAGATTAATTTACCAGCTTTACCACGGACTGAATCAGGATTATCTTTAATAGACACACCCATTATCTCAGACTTGTAACCTATTTCTACTTTATTACCATAATCATCAGTAACAAGCATAGAAGCCCTGCGTCTCATGGCTGTATTTGATACTTGTCTCTTCTTACCCCAAGCAGTATTACCATCAATGAAGTCCATGTAATCCCAAGCTTTGGTAAGAATACCATCTTCTGTTAAATACTGTTTATTAGCAGCATATACATATGATTTTGAATTAGGTATTAGAAAGAAGTTTCTACATAGCATAGCACCACCTTTGTAACTATTGTGTGTGGGAATAAAGTCCTTAGTAAGGTATAAACTATTATCATGATCTACAATTATACATCTTTGCTTTTCTTTATAGCCTAAAGATTTAATAGATTTTAATCCTATAGCATTGTATTTATAAGTTCTATCATGACGAAGTTTCTCTAATTTACGAGGTAATTTAAAAACATTTTCTTCTGTGATAATAGTTAATTCCCAATGCGGTAGAGTATTTGAAAAGTTGCCATTACCAAAATCTACATTACTTCTGCCAGGAATTTCATTAGATTTCTTACATCGTATACCTAGACTTCTACAAAGAAAAGCTACATCGTCTACTAATTGTTCAGAAGTAGACACAAATGTGGATGCCCCGTTTGTACAAGAACCATCGGTATCCATTAATCCTTGTAGTAACTCCATCCTATATTCAATAGGAGCTAATTTATATTCTAAAGGAATAAACTTCTTATCAGCTTTAACTCTTAAACCTAATGTTTTTAATTCCCTTCCTAGTTCATGAATACCTTTTTGATTCGAAATTATCACATATTGAAATTTATCAGTCAATGGTTTAATAGTATAGTTAGGTAATCTCTTAGACAATTCTTCTACAATAAAAATATCATCTGTAGAAAATTTAATTTGACTTCCACAAATATAACCATCCCCAAGTAATACACCTAACACATAAGGATCTATTTTACCAGGTGGCTGTTCAAAATCAATAGGTCTTACTGAAGGTAATTTATAAGGATAAAATTCTTTTCCTTTACTACCTTGTTTTAATTTTAACTTACTGTATTCCTTAGTAGTTTTTATATGAAGTTTACCTCTAGTAGAGTTTATAGTAGACCATAAATGATTTTCACCACATCTAACTTTTCTTCCATCTTGTAGTTCTACTTCGTATACTTCCTGTTCACCCTGTTCATTGATTTCGATTACTTTGCAAGCCCTACCATCCGGATTCATAACAAAATCACCAACTTTTAATGATCCCATTGTAACAAATCCATTTGGGGTTAACACTTCTTCAGATTCCGGTTGTTCAAAACCTTTACGTCTAGCTTTTGCTACGCATAAGTGTTTACCTTGATTCTCAGCTTCTTCTATAGATAAGAAATAGTAATAATCATAATCATAGAAATCAGGAAAAGCTGTTTCACGAGTCTTCTTTACTACATCATGTCCTTTTGCGTCTTTTGTAATCTTATAGATAATTCTTTGAATAGGACAGTAATTAAGATAGAAATAGTTATAACCTGTGATGTAATCACCATCATCCGCAGTAAAGCCGTTAATACATCTATCCATTTCGGTTTCCCAAAATGAAAAGTATTCTGAGGTTCCCTTAGGGTAATTACAGTAAGCCCCGGTCGCTAAAAAACTTAACGCCGGGGAACGAAATTTATTTGTATTATATATCTTCTTACTGAAATCAACCATGTTATTTCTTCTTAAACCAATTTTTAATCTTTTGCCAGGTTGAAATTTTAACGGATGTTTTTTCTGGAATTGGCATACTACCTTTACAAGGTGTATCCAAATATTCCTGATGTTTCTTATATGCTTCTGTAAAATCCAGAGTAATAGTACCGTTAGCCTTGGCAGTTTTGCCAGTCATTTTAGTCTTAGCCATATCTTTATAATTTTATGCAGCAACGCTGCTTGGTTTTTAATGTTTTAAATTGTGTTTATATTGTTACAACTACTTGGCAAGCTCGAATGGGTTCAGCTCTCCGCCACCTCTTACTTTTGAATTTGTTAATTCTTCTGCTCTTACAGAAGCTTCAAGTAAATCTAGGGACTTTATAGTATTACCTAATGAACCCATACCTGCTAATATATCTTTTACCTTCTTTTCATCAAGTTCATCAGCTAAGGATTCACTATAATATCTAGATATACTTTCTAATTTCTTTCTAGCATTTTGCAGTAGTTGTAGTGTTAAGGTGTTTGCAAATGCTATATAAGCTTGTTCAGCCTCAATTACTTCTTTAGGAAGTTTTATATCTTTATCTCCGAATAGTTCTTGTTTTAATCTTGGCTCTATCTTATCGCTGTCCATACTCTGGACATAGGGACTATCATATTTATTTTTAAGAACTATATATGAGATATATTTAGTAGCCATTTCTTTATCTGCCTTATCGGCATCCCATACTTTTTTAAAGGCTGGGATACCTAGGGCATCATTATGTATGACTACTTTTCCTGCCAAAATATCAAATAGTTTCATTAGTAGTTCGGACAATCACAACAAAGTTTTTCACAATTTCCACAATCACGTGACTTCATATAATTGTCTCTCTTTTCTTTTAATTCTACTAATTTATTAATAGCAGAAGCACAAGGTATAATTATAATTTCAGGAGCTTTATCTTTTTCTATAGTAAACGTACTGAACAATATACTAGGTTCGGTAATTTCATATTTTTGACCTTCGTAGTATAATTCTCCAACTTCAGGTAAAATGTAATAATAATTGATTATATCGTATTTGTCAAAAGAATTCTGAATATTTTTAAGAGAACCATCTTTACTGCTTAATAAATTGTTATATTTTAAATTGTAAATCATATTAATCAAATTTTAAGTATCTTAATTTATAATGTCTATTTAAAGCATCAATCGCTTCTTGTTTAGTGTAAAACATATTTACATACTCTGGATTACGACTGTAGTTATTTATTATCTCCTTCAGTTGTTCCGCTATCTCGTCCTGATTCTTGTGTCTCATTTTCTATTGTATTATCTGATGAACCAAAACCGTTTTCACCTCTATCCCCCTTAGTCAACTCTTCAACCAGAGTAGGTTCAATAGTAGGATAAGGCATAATGATCAACTGTGCAATCTTTTCACCTGGTTGATAGATAGTAGGCAATGCATCAGTAGTAAGTTTAAACTTACACATGATTTCACCTCTGTAACCAGCATCTACTACACCTACACAGTTACACAATGATAACGATCTCTGAGATACAGATGATCTCATAAAGATAAAACCTACATATCCTTCAGGGATCTCTACTGCCAAATCAGTATGATACACTAATACCATTTTACCACTCTTATCAAATTCCTGAGTAAACCTAGTAGCGGTTAGATCTAATCCAGCATCATTTGGATTAGCATAAGTAGGTAATACGGCATCTTGTGTTAATTTCTTAAACTTTACTTCCATGTTATTTTCTTACTATATTATTTCCTAATATTATTTCCGTCATCTGTGCTGCTAAATTTGCAACATAGTCTTCAGCAAATTGACTTTCATTAACTTTAGATTGAATCTGCAGCAGTAAATTTAATATTATGGATTGATTAAATAATATCTTATCTAATTTTTCTTCCATATTCCATTTTTTTCTCTTTCCTCAAATTCTTTCCAAAGACTCTTAAATAGATTAGCTTGCTGTCTACTTATTGTTTCAATTCCATAATTATCATAACCGTTGTCACTACCATCATCGAATAAAGTATAATAAGAAGAATCAATCAGATAAAATAGATTCTTATCTTTATTATCTCTACGAATTGATAACGAACCATATTTAGCATATAATGAAGTATTTTCCATTACTGAAGTTTTTTCAAAATTATCAGTAATTTCTTTATTTTCTCCTTCTTTTAAGGAAATATCTTTTGCAGAGAAATCATTAACTGATTGTGTTATTCCTATTTCTTTGGCTATTGCATCTGAAATTTCTTTAGAGATACAATCCTTGTCTCTATTTTTACTTAACCACAGTAAAGCTATAGCATTCCAGGCTACTTGTGCCAGATGTCTACATCCTGTTTCCTCATCAAACTCATCATGTTCAGCAGCATACAAATGTCTTAATAAAGCTCCTTTATAACGTTCGTAACCATTATCAAGATTCTGCCAATTATTATCACCATACTTCTTAGCTCCTTCTGTATATACTCTAGCTATGTCTTCAAGACAATCTAATGGTATTAATTCCCATCTTGTCTTATCATCTTTTCTGTCGTTTTTCTTTCCTTCCATCGTAAATATTCTTCTAATTGATCCACACACCAAGTAACTAAATATGCATATTGTTCATTTCCCTCATCATAACCTTCAGTATTCATTCTAAGAAAATCATAAACTGCATCTGCATAATGTATTGATTCGTGAGCTAATGTAGAACATTCTACTTTAGATTTTAATACTATTAGTATGCCCATGCTTCCACTTTTCTTTTCTGCTACCAAATAAGTAACCCCTAATGCATTATTTGGTTTATCTGGTGTTTCACATTTATCTTCATTTTGAAGATGTTTAGTAGTTAAGAAAAAGTCAAAGAATTGAGTTATTTCATCCCAATTATCTATATCTGATATATAAAGATTTATTGGATACAAATTCTGAAATAGTAGAATATTACGAGGTTTGTTCAATTTCTTTGCCATATTTCTTTTTAGGTTTTATCTTGAAAAGATAACTAAACATTATTGGTTTGATATCATCAGCATTACTTATCTTTTCATTTGCAAACTTAAATGGATGATTACATATTACTTCTACTACTTGATAAGGTATGTTATATTTGTTAGCTAATTGGGTATATATGCTAATTCTTTTTTGAGAAATCATATGCCATTTTATAGTTTTCATTCCAAAGCAAATCATCGAGATCACTATCTGTTTTTATAGAATTAGGTCTAATGGTATTGGCAAATATCTTTAAAGAATCTATCCAACGATCTGCATCAAAAACTATTAAAGAATTTAGTAAATCAACCTCTTCTTTTGTGTAATCTTCTCTTGGTTCTAAAATTACTAATTCGTCATAATCAATTTTACCCTTAGTAATAGGGAAACACAATGTCGTATGATCTGTAATATAATGGAACTTATTGTATGATAGATCTATATGAAATAACTTACTAAATAGTTTAGTTATTCTCGAATATTCTTTCCAAAGTAAGATGCTACCAGGTTTAATTTTCAGAGTTTCCATATTTTATTTTTAATATAATAGTCAACTGGACTCTATCACCAATAATAATGGGTATTAAAGCTTTGTTCACACACAATTCATCTTCTGCAGGACCAGCTTTTAATATCCCTTTATCTTTGAAAGATTTAATGTATCTACTCAGGTTATCTTTAGTAATACCTAGATTCTCAATAATCCATTTTCTATTGTGTCTATTAGCTACATTTTTATTTGTGTTTGGTTCTTTTTCATATTCAATATCCATTCTAATCAATGTAGCCATTAACTCTAATTCTCTATCGGTTAACCTGAGTATGCCATTAAGTGTATGTAAGAATTCTGTTATAAGTTCATCCTTGTTGACTTGTTTAACAAGCTTATTCATTTATAATAGATTCAAATTTATTTAGAACTTTCATCAGATTAAAGTAAACAGTATCATGTTCTACTTTTTGACATGTAGGCATTTTACCTGCTTCATATTTTTCTTCAATTACTTTATTACGTTGATTGTACTTATTCTGTAATCTCTTAATTTCTGTATAAAGCTTTTTTACTTTATCAGAATTGTTATCAATTTTATCTTCCTTAGTAGGAGATAAAAGACCTGCTTTTGTGTAGTTATCGATCACTTTCGCAGAAATAACCATACTCTTTGCTGAATAAGTATTATCTGTAGTTTTCTCCGAACTCATAATGAAATTTTCATTTTCTTTATTATAAGAAAATACATCATCTACTTCTGCACATCCAAAAGGTTTAATAACTTTATACTCTGTAATCATATTACTTATTTTTAAATTCGTTAATTGCAAGTTGTATCCACTTATTAATATCAAATTCAGTATCACCTTCTTTAATCGTAATACCGTTACTAGTATATTGTTTAGGTTGCTGAAAGATATTATATAAACTTAGTGCATCTTGCATGGATAAATCGATAGAATCAATTACTTCACTATTAATATCATTAATGTCTTTAATCACATTCAATCTAATTTGCCCATTTGGAAGGAGAGTTATAAGCTTACTATAATCTCCTAACATGTTTTGTATCATTTGTTGTATCATGACTCTATAACGTAATAGTTGTGTTTTTGTTGCAACTTTTTACAAATAAAAAGGGGTTAAGTAAAACCTAACCCCTAGTGACACCACATACAACCACGATTTAATTAAAAGACTAACGCTTTAGTCTAGTTTATTTTTTAATAAAAGCTACTACATTATATGGATTTACTAACTGAGAATCTTTAAATAGATCAAAATCAATTGTAGATTTTCTAGAGTAAGCTATAATATCACCCACTTCAGGATGATTGTTAGGATCTGTCCATTGATAGTTAGCTGGAATTGCTAACACTATACCTTTCTTAAAGGTTGTAGGTACTTTCTCTGTAACTGTTTCACTATCTGTAATCTGATAGCCATTTTCATCTGTTTCCCCAGTATTGATAGGCTTTGTTATTTCTTTTTCAATGTATTCTTCTGGTAATGGTTTTACCAAAATATCTTTAATAAATTGAAACTCTAACTTAGACAGTACTGTATTTAATAATTCTTTATCTTCTGTATTCATGAATAACTTAATTTAATTGGTTACTATAACGTAATAACTCTTGAAAATGTTCCAAAAATATTATAATTTGTATTTTAGTATATTACCACCTGTGCAGCATATATCTAAAGCTATCTTTGGACAATGTTCTTTATCTTCAAAGACACATCCATCACAACTACCACTAGGTTGAGGGTGTACTATGTATTCAATATCGTTGATTGTTACTAAGCCTTTTAATATAGCTTCTTTAGCCTCTGGTTCTCCCATTTCTAATCTAATCATAATTAAACTCTCCATCACAAGGATCTATATCAAGCTCTTCATCATTGCAATAGTTATAATCTATATCATCCATAATAGTATTAAGTTAAGTGATCTAGAGTAAGAGTAGATAGTTTATAATTTATTATCTTTACTCTGGATTATATATCTATTACTATCTATTACTCAGTAACAGATAACGTTTGACATATCAATTTTGTTCCATTTTTAGTAAAATAAAAATAATTATAACATTATTTATGATTATTTAACGAAATTGAGTCATAGATATTTTCTTCAGATTTGCCCACATTTGAATAATATTCTACATTTATGATTTCATTGTTAGATACTTCTATCTCTAGTATATCATCTTTATTGATTTTCTGATATACTAGAGAAGTGTTATAGTCTTTTATACATATAAAACCGTGTTGTTCTAACCAATTTGTTAACATAATTTAACTATTTTTAATATGTTTTATAATTTAAAAGTGTTAATAAATCATAAAATTTGTTAATATTATCGAAATATAATGTATAACAAATCTTAAAATATGTTAAATTTTCAAAATAATTATTTAAAGATATTGCAGATATCTTAATACATTTATCACCATTTACTTTAGTATGTTCATCCATAACAAAACTTAATACTTCAAATTCACTATATTCATAGTACCATAGCTTACTAGATTCATTATAAGTAAATCCTTTCTCTAATAGTTCTTTTTTAATTGCTTCTATCATGCTCGTGTTTATTTATGTGTTTGTAAACTAATTTTGTCCATTCTTTAACTGCTTTTCATGTGAGTCTGCACAAACCATATAGTTTCTAAATTGTATACAATGTTTACGAAAATATTCAACATTACATAACATTTTTAGTGCTTCCTCAAAATCCTTTGCTGTGAAGTCCCTCCAAACTACTGTATTATCAAATTTTACTTGATTGTTTTTCATAAGTGTATAATATAATATTCATTACTTAAACGCATATGTGGGGATATAGTTCAAAAAATATTTTATAAAAATTTTGAATAGTATGATGATGAGAGCGTGAAGCACCAAACTCCAAGTCCCCCTCTTACCCCTTCGGGGGAAACACCCCTATTGTATAGTTTTGTTCTTATTTAAATTTGTAGTATTGTGGATAAATTAAGTATTTTCCAGATCGAGGATGCAAGTACTAAAGAGTACGATGCTATCCGTGTGAAACTGTTTCCAGGTGAAGACATTGAAGACGCTGTTATAGGCTTTAATCGAATTGTCTTCGAAAACAATCAGAGTTTGTTATACTCCAGACTAAAGAAAAAGCTTGGAGATGAAGATACCTGGGAATGTAATGAAGACTTTACTGATTGTGTAAAGGTTTCAGGTGAAGCTAAAAGAGTTGCTTGTCGTAAACACTATCGCTTTGAGCGTGATGCGAAAGGTAATATCAAGAAGGCTTCGCCTGAAAGAGTAATCAGTTTTGTTAAATTGGTTGCTTTTCGAGGCGATACAATTGAGTCTGAACTCCAACGATATCTCAATCAGATACCTGATGAGTTATTTTTAGAGGATGAAGAAGAGAAAGAGGGAGAGGAATAAATCCCTCTTCCCCTCTTTTTACGGCATCAATCATCAATCATAAATAATCATTACATTTAATATATAGCGCATTATGGAGTACATCGTCGTTTTGATATTTATCATTCTCTATTTAATAGAGAAATATTTTATTAAAGATGATAAATAAGAAAATACAAGATTATATTGATTATCTATTATTTCTTAAATATGATAGACAATTAGTATGGTCTAATACTACAATTGCTGAAATGTCAGATAAACATTTAGTTAATGCTATAAAATATCTGGAACAACATAATCCTAATCATAATATGTTAGCAATAATGTATAAAGAAAGAGACTATCGATTAGGTTGTTCTCAATGCGTATCAGAACCATAAAAAACTCAATAACTTCCCAAGACATTGAGGGCACCAGTTTCTTTAGAACTTTAAGGCTGAGAATGTGCATAAAGTGAAAATAATAATCGGATAAAGGTAGATTAATCTGAAGTTTTAGGTGTAAAATGCATTAGTATAGTTATCAGGCTCGACAGTGTACATAATGCATTGTGGGTTATAATGAAAAATAAGTGTACCGGAGCGACGAGTATTGGGAGCGATACTCTAAATGATTAAAAAAGATACAGGGTATGCTACGTAAGTAGTACTGTATCAATTATCAGCATAGCCTACTGTAGATGATGTTGTCAGTGCAACACTTCTATAGCGTGTATATGGCTATGCCATACTTCAGTACTTTGTTATATTGGTTCAGCAATATAACACCACTGAAAGTGCTGTTGTATGATGCCATGTAGTGATACTGACAATTTCTGAAAAAATACAGAAAGGCTATCACTACATGGTTAATATTAATGTAGCCATTCAATAGAATGAGAGTCCAAAGCCTCTATAAATACAGATGGATATTATATAGTTAACTGTCTTTTGAATATCTACTCCTCACAGTCGATTTCCTATATCGACTTATCATTGTGAAATGATTATTCTTCGTTAAGTAATAGTTAGTAAGTATGCGTTGATGCGCCAAGGTACAGGTTAGGAGACCTGTATACTGAACACTATTACTCTCACCTCTCCAAAGTAATGACAACCTCATCGTAGTTACTCACCTCTTGCTTAATTTTATCGTTTATCGTTTGCCATAATCACGTAAGAGTAACGGGTTTTGGAGTCCAGTATTATAAGACCAGTGGAACACTAACACATAGTAATATGTATAGCATACTGGCATAGAAGCTAATAGTCATTATTCTCTGAATATTAAATTCATAATATATGGTTAGATTAATATTAGAGAACAAGTACGAAACCAATTGGTTTCAACAGTTTCGATTTCTCAAAGCAGAACTCGAACTAAAACTACGAGAATGTATTAAATTGTTTTATCACATTAAAAAAGGAAGAACAATATTAGTACAACCTTGTAAAGATGAACTTCCTCTAAATTTAAAGCTTGATGTTTCGTATCATGGATTAAAACCTTATTTCTATGTAGAAATGTCAGATATATCTTCAGTATTTAATAGTTTAGTTGATGCAAATCACTACACTTGTTATATTGTAGATTACTATAGAGGATATCGTATTTACATTTCTCGTACGTAAATTTAAAGAGTGAGTATTGCATAAATTCCTGTATTTGCTTTTACTCACTCTTTTATCTTGAATATTAATTTAAAACATTTATATTATGAAAACAAATATCAAATTTGAAAAAGATTACGATTGTTGGTATTTAACTCCATCAATTGGTGTAGGAATTTATAGTTTTTCTACTTTTATTGGTATAGCTTTCTTATGTTTTAGTGTACAACTAGAAATTTATAAATAATGAAAGCAGATCCAAGGAGTTTAATATACCAATTAGTTGGTGAAAAAGTTACAGTTTTAAGTATAAATAAAACTGGTACTATTGGTAAGGTAGAAATATCTAAAAATAGTAAATATGTAACATTTATATTACATATTACGAAACAAACAGAATTATCGTATAAAACAATTAATGAAGTTTGTAGAGTGAATTTAAGTTTAGTATCTTTATTTAAAGATATTAGATTACATTCACTAATTTAAATGAAACTTGTTGAATGTAATTATAGACTCTATCTCGGATAACATGTGAAATGGACTAGAGATTAACTTAACCATAGTATAGTAGTATAATAGCAGCTTGACGGCGTTAGTGAAATTATTACTATTACTATGGTTATTTATTATTAATGCATTTAAATCAATTAAATCATGGGAATAAAACTTTTATTTAATTATAAGAATTTAAATCAAAAACTTAAACAAATAAAACTTTTACAAACATTATTTGACTTAAGTTTAAAAGAAGCTAAATATACTGTAGAATGTGGAGAATTTATCCTACAAGGTGAATATGATAAAAATTTAGTTGAGACGATTAGAAATAATTCTGATGCCAATGTTGAAGTAGTAATACTTTCTCCACAAGAAACAGAAAAAACATTTCAACTAACAGTTTATTCACATCTACAAAATCTATTTCCTCAAGAATGTATTCTCCTTAATAAGGAAGAATATGAAAGAGAGCGTAAAGAATTAATGAAATATAAATCTTTATACTTAGATCTCGTAGGGAGTATACACAGTATTGTAGATACGTTTCCAAAAGAATAATTGATTTTTATCAATTATATAGTTCAATTTTTATTAATTAATAAACGTTTATCAAAAAATGGAAAATGAACAAGGTTCAGGAGTCTTTAAAGGCTTCGTGTCAGTAGTATTAGTACTACTGTTAGTATGTGCAGGTATTTGCACTTACAAGTATGTCAAGGGAGAAATCCCTGGTGTTACACAAAATTCCACTACTGAGGAATTTATTGAGTCTGAAATGCAAGCTGTGCCTACAGTGGAAGAAGCTATGCAAGAATGGAACGATCTTAAAGAATCATCCAGGTGTTACGAAGTTTATAGTAACTTTCCACCAGCAATAATGCAAGCATTGTTTGAAAAATTGGGTACGCAAGAACCTGTAAGAAGTTATGTATATGAATACGAACGTAATAGGGAGTATTACATATCCTTACAAATTGCTAAACAATTAGAAAAACAAGGACTCGATAATCCTGGAGTAGATGGAAAAAGGATTGAAGGAGTAGAAATAACTACAAAGTTAAAAGAAGAAAAGAAACCTGAGAAGGTACCAATTCCAGCAAAAGCTGCCAAGGATACAATAGTGTATCAATAACAGTTTGCAACTTCATTATTTCTTCAGTAGCTGTACTTGCATGTGAATGTAGGTGCAGCGTCCTCAGAAAATGACAAACCTTTATAAACTATGAGATATATAAATAATTATAATTATAATACTCTTATTATAATAGATAGTAAAAATAATGAAACAGTAGGAAAAGTATTATTAGATATTGAAGATATACCAAAAGTACAAAAATATCATTGGAGATTAAATGAAAAAGGCTATGTAATAGCATCAATAAAAGGACATAAAACTATAAGAATACATAATTTAATATTAGAAAGAGATACAAGTAATCAAAAAATTACTTGTGACCATATAAATAGAAATAAACTGGATAACAGAAAAGAAAATTTGAGAATAATATCACATTTAGAAAACAATTTAAATACAGATAGAATAGAAAAAGGAAAAGGATATTGTTTTAGAAAAGATAGAAATAGATGGATGGCTTATATTAAAAAAGATAATAAAATGAAAACTATAGGATATTTTAATACTGAAGAAGAAGCAAAACAAGCAAGAAGTCTTTACTGTGAGAATCAGTGATAAACTTGTGGGGCTCATGTCTTATCAAAAGGGTGGCCAACTTTTAGATAGCATTAGTGCGGACGTTAAAATCAAGTAGATGATAAGAATTGTACTGACAATACAATTCTGCTGTATCTTAAAACAAGTTTTGATAGTCAAATTTTCCTAAACCAATCCTCGTTATTAGGTAAAATTTCTTTTTGTTTATGTATTGCTACAACAATACCCTCACTGTTCATTCGTTATTTGCATTGTAGTTGTAGATACAATGCCGTCGTCAAATGTCAAATTTAAAACAATCCAAAAAATGAAAGGAATTGTATTAATTGTGATGCCAGATGCATCACAACACGTAGAAGTGAAAATACCTAATGGTATTACTCCTGCACAGTTTGATGCGATCATGAATCGTATTAAGCACGACTTTTTTACGGCAGTAAAACCACAAGCTGATGCTGATTCATTAGTTGTTACAACTTATGATGAAAACGAAGCAAATGCTATACTGTCAAATGCAACATCTATTAATGCTGCAAAAGTATTAATTGACGTTGTAGGTAATCCTAAAGACTCTGATTGGAGTGGAAGATTCTTTACACTCTATGGTAACGGAGATCCAAAAGTAGCACAAGCAATCTTATTCTTAAAACAGAATATGGATGCTTCAGCACAGAATTATCTTAAATCTAATGGTTTAGGATGGCTATGTGACTTCTTAGGTCTTGGTATAACCAAATTTAGATTCTAATGGGAAAGACATTTAAAGACATGAAAGCATCCAAATCTTTACGAGAAAATAAAAATTCTCATAAGAAGCGGATGCTTCCTTACAAGAGAGAGAATAAAAAATATGATGAAACTCGCCAGTAACATCAAATATTTTTATTATATGGTGGTTATCCCCAAGAAAGTGTAAAAGTCCAGAGTCCTAAGACAAATCAAAGCTATATGAAGATATATAGTACGTCGATAAAGTAGTTGGGATATTGTCGAAATAAGTTAAATGAATAAGACAAACACTTTCTTTTTATTCGCATCTTAAAACAATCAAATATGAAAAGTAAAAAGAAATTATTTTTGTGGTTATATATACCACAAAATAGTAAAGTACAATTTGATCCTTACAAGAGTTCTGTAACTCGAGTAGAAGTAGAATGTACTTTTAAAAAAGTGATACGTGGTAAACATTCACCAATTGTAGAGTACACATATACTCATCCACGACTTAATAAAAAGTGTACGGGTATAGTATCTACAGCTTTGTGGGAGGCATAATATGTTAAGAGAGATTATAGAATATATAGTATTCTTCATATGGATCTTTGGCTTTGTTATGTCATATGCGTTTGGTGATATTCCTGCGATACTATATATCGTAATCTCTCTTATAATTATGTGTCGTATTCATATACGAGGCTTAAAAAAACTATTTTTATTAATAATTAAATCAATTAAAGAATGAAAAATAGAAGTTGGAGTGATGAATTTGAAGAATCAGTTCTTCAATATTTTGGCTCTTGTAAAGATCCACCAGAAGAAAGAAAAAGTAAAATTAAAAAATTAATACGAGAAGAATTAAATAAAAATCCAGTATTATCTAATGTCTTAAGAGAAAATAAAGCTGAAGGTAAATTCATAAAAGAATATACAGACAAAATTATTCGTTATGGTTGGTCCGACAGAGCAGCAAGAGAAAATATATGCTATAATATTAACTCTGAGTGTCCTATTGATCTTGCATTAACTTGGAGAAATACTAAACAAGGCTATAAATATTGGGATAAGATTAATGATATCGTAACAGACGAATTATCCAAATAAACTTTATTTATTAACAATTAAAATTATCAAAATTATGAGCGAAATTAAAGACGAAATCCGTAATGGTAGAATCATCAACAAAGAAGTAGTAACTGCAGCAGCTGAAGAACTGGCTAAAAAACGTAACGCAAAATTGACAAAGGAAATGATGCGTATCGCTGTTGACTCTGAATTCGAACGCAAAAATGCATTGTTGAATTTGCAGCGTAATCGTGACGAAGAAGATCCAATCAAAGCTTGTTTGAAGGCCAAAGAAGCAAATGAAATTGCAGTAAAAGAAGGAAAGATGACACCGGAAGAATTTCGTGAAGCAAATCGTAAAGCCGATGATGAAAAAGCTAAAGCTTTACGTAGTATTTCTGATGAATACTACACTCTGCGTAACCAGTTGCAGAAGCAGTGTTATGACGTCCTGAACGACTGGGACGATTAATAACAACTCCAAACCTGTGCCGATAAGTACTGTAAAGCTTATCAATTAATATTAGTGTCTTTACATTTGTAGAGACACTAATACTAGTTAGTGCCGAAAGTTATTAAACCGAATGGATTTAGTAGGTAATTAAGTTGAATTAACAACTTCCCTCAAGTGCTATATGCCGTAGGGTGGAAAACAACGTGCCACTGATCATGTGCCGAAGATCATTACTATTGTTTTAGCTATTGTACTTTATGTCCTGCATAAAAACAATAGGCTCTACTTGTAGAGTTTTATAGTAATGGTTATCAAAACACATATAGAAATTGTGCTTTATGCCGAAGTTTTATTTTTAATATATAGTATAAATGTTAAGTAAATCATATTACTATGCTGCATCTAATTTATATGATTTTTAAAATATTTATACAAACTTCAATTTCTATCAGTCTATCAAAGGCACAGAATCCTAAGTAATATAATGCTTTATGCTTAAATATTATTTATAGAAGACGGAAATGCGTAAAAAGTCACATTCTAATGGGATCGTCTTTAGACGGTAGAATATAGAATTCGATAACTTACGGTCGCCCTATAAACGATATTTAGTATTACTTAGGATAAACTCTTAAAAATTCACAATTATGGATTGGACAAGAGAAGACTTAGAAAATAAGTCAAAAGAAGAACTTATAGATATCATTATGAACATTCAGGAAGATTTAGAGTATTTTCCAGATCTTTATGATAGTACATATGATGACTATGAGGAATAGAGAGTAAGGAGAGAAATCTCCTTATTTTCACGACCTTTTGGTTCATATTATTAAAATTATTAAAAGTAGATATTCACAATATAAGAACTGTATTGTGTCTTATTAGGCTTATTAATCATTGTTAGGACGGGGCTATCGTATGCCCCCATCTCCACTATACTTTTGTGCAATTATATTGCATAATTTAATAGTATCTTCATGAGACATTGTATTTTTCATATAATTTATTGCAGTAGATATAAATTGTACATTACCAATTTCATATCCTTTAGAAGAATCTATTCTATCTAAAGATGCAGTATAAATAGGATTATTATGATTTTTAGTATAAGTTGCTAATTGTAATTTAATTCCAGTATATGGACAAATACCGTTTTGTTGTTCCCATATTTCTTTTAGATATTCTAATGTTAAATTAAAGTTTTTAAGTCTTTTCTTTGCATTTCTAAGATAATATCTAAAAGGAGTAAATTCATCTTTGCGATTATTTGAAATAAGATTAATAATATTACCACTTTTATTATTTTTATTTCCTTTCATTGAACAAGATCTACAACAATAATTATGTCTTTTCAATCGTATATTACGATTATATTCTGTAATTGGTTTATCATACAGTTGTCCACAATTATCACAAACTATTTGAATTAATTTTCTATTCTGTTTATATTTTAACATAATATTAAGATTTTTAATTCGAAAACGTATAATATGTGGAATAGTTCTGTTTCGATATTAAAATATACGGGGATGAACGGTTTTGACTAGCAATTAGAGAGATAAGATAGGTTCATGTGTGTTTAAATGGCAACACTATGTTTGTCACTGATTATTCTTGCGTAGCGTAAGAATATGATGCGTGCTAAATACGAAAGTTAGGGATACTTCTTAGTTTAACTGGTTAGAACCATGGATTTTACCATGAGATGTGAGTTCGAGTCTCACAGAAGTAACAAAATCTAAAAATTAATATTATGTCTTGTTATAATTCTTATAATGACGAAGAAGATCCTCGCAAAGCGTGGTCAACAGTATTACTCATAATACTTTTATTAATTGGAATCATATGTTTAATTTCTTAAAAAGTAACTTAGATGAAAAAAGTAACTTTAAATCAATTACATGGTAATTTAAAGACTTTCAGTAAAGAATTTATAGGAGCTGGAAGTAGAAATAGTGTAGTTGGATTGTATCGGAAACTTATTGAGTTAGGAGCAATTCCATCCAGTAAGGAAAAGGATAACAGTCTTATTAGCTCTAAGCAAAAGATTGTTATTCTATGTGTTAACGATGGAATTAGGGGTAAATTCGCTCGTATCTCATTGCATGAGAGATCGTGGTGGGATTATTGGCATAACAAAGCACACAAGCATTGTAAGCCAGCTTATATTACTTATAATGTACCAAAACAAATGGACATTGTAATAAGCAATTTGAATATCAAAGAATTAGAAACTTTATTCCCAGAGTAATATGGAACTATCTTATTGGATTTATTTTAAACCGGGTGAAAAAGATAAGCTTAAACAGATTATCGATGAAAATCCTAATCCTTTAATGGCAAATATTGCTATTCAAGAAGAATTTGGTGTATCTCTCACCGAAGCTGAGAAAATTATTGAGGTGTATAACAATAAAATTAACAAAACATGTCATCAAGAATCATAACGCTTAATAAACCAGGTTTATATGTTGCAGAACACAATTCTACCGGTAAGCAATTTTTAGTAAGTATAGGTGGTGAATTACCTATGTTACGTGTAATTAACATAATTAATTTATCTGATTTTGTTAGTGGTTTCTATGCTGATGCTACAGATAAACAAAAATTACAAAATGACATGGAAGAACATCCTAATACATACACTTATACTCCTATTCAAGTTAAATTAGAAAAAAAATCTGAGGATGTAAAAGAGGATGTTCTTGATTTATCTAAATATTCAACATTAGTTGAAAATAAAGATAAATTATTAGAAATGGATGATAATATGGCGGTTATTACTATATGTAAAGATGAAGGTCTTGATGTAGCTATTGCCACTGAGATTTGGAAACAATTCAAATTATCATTACGACCGTGACTGCAGATGAAGTAAAAAAACATATTTACGATAAATCTGCAAAGCTATCACAGCAGTTTATTGACTTCATTAAACATGAAGGTGTTCCTGATTATTTATTACCATTATTTGATAATAATAGTGGTTATAGATGTGATTGGAACATAATAGGTGGAGAAGAAGCAAAAGAATATTTTAAACCTTATTATAAACCAATAAGTAATAAATTTATTCTTAGCTTAGAACAAAGAAAAAATGTACAAACTTGGTTATATAGAGTTAGTACTAAACTTTTTCTACCTGAATTGATGGTAGGAAGTCCTATCACAACCGATAAAGTACAGCTACGAATAGCTACTTCTTTAATCGACAAATTAAACATTCCAAGACAATATCGAGATTATCTATTTGATAATACTATATATTGTTTTTGGATTCGTAAACGAGCATATAGTAATTTCTTTTGGCAAGAAATAGTACAGCTTCCGTTTGCGCCAGATTATCGTTTAAATATTAAGTATTAAATGATAATAGGGTAAGAGAGATTGGGTTCTCTCTTACTCACTAATCCGTAGGCCTATGAAAGAAGAAGAAAAAATTCTAATTGAAAAGGCGAAGCACGGTGATGAAAAGGCCTTTAAGCAATTATATGATAATTATTATCGTTTAATACGATATATTATATATGATGCAATAAAAGATGAAGAAGCAACAGCTGATTTATTATCTGTTACTTTTACTAAGGCCTTCAAACGTCTCGATTATTTTGTTGAAACTATTTCTTTTGAAGCATGGTTAAAAACTATTGCAGTAAATACAGTCATTGACTATATTAGAAAGAATAAGAATCAACAAGATAATATCTCTATAGATAATGAGGATAATACAATTCAAATATCTAGTGATAATGATCCCGAAACTGATTTAATTAAATCAGAGTCAATAGATATTCTTAGAATTGCATTAACTCGACTTAGAGCCAAATATAGGAACCTTCTAGAACTCAGATATTTTGGTAATCTAAGTTATGAAGAGTTAAGTGCTGAGCTTGGTATACCAGTTGGAACTGTAAAGTCCGACTTAAACAAAGCTAAGCATAGACTCAAGTATTATTTTCAAAAAATTTCAAAAACTAACAAAACATGACAACATTCATTGTATCTATGCTAGTAATTATCGGTATTGTTGCAATTGCACGATATTACGGTAGTTCGTCAATGGCAAGCAATTTATTGCTTACTTTGGCATTTTCTGTTGTCGTGGGTCTTGGTATTCAATTTGCTACTAAGGGAAACCATAGTAAAAAAGAAAATACCAAGATTGAAAATTCCATTGCAGTTAGTAATCCTGTATCCACACAGTCTGTTTGCACAGTGTTGGAACCTGTAAAAACTAGCCATTCTGGGGCTGTGAGTCAGGTACAGGATTATAAAACTGTAGTAAAGGAGTTTCCACGATTAAATTCTAAAAAGCTTGCGTATACTGAACGTATAGCTCCACCATTCCCAGATTCATCCTAGATGGATATAACGGGATCACATTATTAGCTTTATAAAATAATTTATTAACTTTTAATATTCGAAAAGGCGAATTAAACATTATCAAAATGGGAAATAATAAGAATAAAGGTCAGAAAATTGACGATAAAACAAAGAAAACTACTGCCGCTCCTGCGGCTGCACCGGCTGCACAAACTAAGAAAGAACAGCCGAAGACGGGATTGAAGGAAGATAAAACTCCTAAACCCGTAGCTCCTACAACTCCTAAGAAAGAGGAAAAGGAGACAAAAAAGCATACCACCGATGCTACTGGTACAGTAGAAAATGTAGCAGCAGAAGAAGTAAAGAAGCCTGTGACTTCTCCGTTAGAATCACCAAAAGTAGATTCTTTGATTTCACTTATGGGTCCTAACGATCTAATGGATGCAAATCATGCTGCAGAATTCTTATCAGCGCTTGAACGTCGTACTGCCCGGATGGATCGTAGTAAACCTATTACGATTCAGATGGAATCCATGCTAGATTACAATATGATGTGGTATGCTGTACGTTTGTCTGTACAATCATTCGCACAGAAACGTGAATGTAATATGCTTACGCCGAACGATGAACTTATTGTTCAGCAAGCTATTGATACGGCTGCATCTATGGGTGTTGCTCTTGAAGCTCATCCTACAGATGATCCTAATCAGATGCGTCTTGAATTTAAGGATATTTCTCCTGAAACAAAAGCAGCAGCTGATGCAGAGAATGCCGTATCAGGTTTAGCTTCAACAGTTAAACCACCTAAACGTGTAGAACTTACCGAAGAACAGATGAATCCTCTGAATTGGAAGAATGATGATGAAGCAAAAGCTGCAATCACTCAAGATCTTCAAGAATCAGGAGAAACTCCATCTAACAAATTCTTACGTATCTTGGGTAAAATCAAGACCTATCGTGAGAATACTACGGAAGATCCCGTTCAGAAGGGAATCTGGAGTAGTGCTAACTTAGGAACTCTTGCAAAAGAGTATTTCAACATTATCGGTAAGAAAGGTATTGTTGTGCTCTCTGGACTCATGTCTTCTACCACAACTTCGTTGAAGTTAGGTCAGACTATGATCTTTGCACATTCTCTCTTACGGAAGAATATGAAAGGTCTGAATGATCAAGATGTAGTAGACTTGATTAAAGCGTTTATTGAAGTAATGCACGCAGATCCTGCACAGCCTATAGAACAAGATCCTTGTGTAGTAAAGGGTATTTTGGCTCCAACTCGTGATACGTTTGTACGCATTGCGTTGCAAAAGCCGGCAGAAGATGAACTAATGGATTGGTTCAAGAAGATTATGGGACCGTTCTATGATATCTATAAAGATGAAGTAGGTTCTAAATCTGACGAAGATTTTGCTCTGAAAGCAGCAAATAAAATGATCGAAATACGTAATATGTATGTCGATAAAGAAGCTGCATTCCCGCTCTTTACAAAAGAAGATTTCAAGGCTGTAATGGGTAAATAACCTATTATATCAAATGAAAAATAAATTTGCTTATTTAGCAGTATTCGTTGTAGGTCTTATTATGTCCTACAATACTAACATTTTCAAACCCGAAAGTGTTACGGCAACAGAAACCATTAAAACGGTTCAGTTACCCCCAATTCCAGGTAATTTTAAACTTAACCTGGATTTAGAGACAGGTAAAAGTATCGTGGAAAGTAATATACCCGTTACAAGTACTGATATAACTGTCAATCACCCCACGAAAATCGTGGAAAAGGTAGTGTATAAAAAATCTAAACCCAAAGTAGTATATGAAACAAAAACTGAGGTACAAACGAGACCGGTAATGTTCACTCTACCGACTCCCCGTTCTCACAAATTTGTACCTGAGTATCCTAAAAGTGTAGAGAAATGAAGCAAAAAATAACTAAAACTAATATAGTATCATTAATTGGTATTATCTTATTCTATTTATTTTGTTTATTTTTTGCTTATTGTATTAGTGATTAACTATGTGCTTACTGTAGAATGGCACCGGGGAAAACGAGTCTCTCCCCCGTAGTAAGAAGCAGGGCATTATATAGTGGTATTGTAGCTGTACACTCTAAAAGCAATAAGACAGCATATATATATTAGGAATATCAAAGGCCAAGAGGATTCGTATATATAGATAAGTAATACAGGATATGAGAATATGATAACAGCTAACACTGTGATTCAAAAGGTAATATGATAGCTTACTATGGATTTATTACTTTATCCATGAAAAATTAGTAAGAAAATGGGATAGCGTGCTAAACCCATAAAATCTCAGAGAACCGTCTGGCGGAGATTTAAAAAACGCGATCTAGGTCAGCAGACACGAAGACAAATTCAGCAAAGGTATCGGCATCCTAAAGTAAATATAGTTATGAGATGTATTTATGAGTGTATTGAAGTCTACACAAAGGAGAAACCTATGTCCGTGGGTACAATCATGTACGAAATCAAGAAGGGACTAAACACGAGTTGCCCCTTAGTAAATATCCAAAAATTTACTAGGTTTTTGACTCCTGACTAACGTTTCTGGGTGTGTCCAAAGCATCCATTCTGAATCTATTATTGGAAGATATAGATAAGATAAAAATGCTACTGTAGTGTTCTCTATAAGGTACCAAATGGTTTAAATTGGAACGTATGTTTAAATACATATAAAAGTAGATATGAAGGCAGAGAGATTAATCGAGGGTGCTATTAGGTGCTACGTAAAGAAGTAAAACGGTACGATTCCGTAGTCTTTTACTCTAAGAAGTAAAGGATAATAGTTTGTATTATTACTTCAGAACATATGGCTGAGAGGCTATGATCCATACAATGAACTTTAAATTCATTAAATATAATAAGAATTCGAGACTTTTATTATATTTAAGTATGACAGATTATCCGGATTAGGTGCCAAACCTATACTTAATAGAACGATTAATACAAATGTGTCAGTGTTTGCTTCAAGTTATGACACAATAATATATGGAAAGAAGCAGGTTGTAAAACGTGTCCTATAACACTACTACAGAATAACGACATCCTTTAGCAAGATGGTTACTTCGCAAGAAGTGAGAGGGATCTCAATAATTTACGTTATCGAAAAGTTAAATACGCCGGTAGAAACACCGTTACCTGAGAAGAAAGGTAGAAGTTCAATCAGATCTCAGTCGGCTTTCCGAGAGATAAAAGGCGAAAGTTGGGCTAATGTATAGTCAATGGGCTAAATTCAAGTCTGTTAATCTAGAGAAACGTAAATGTTATGACATTTACCTGAATCCAACGATTCATCACTGGCCCGAGAGTTAACGTCACTCTTAAATAAAAGCGTGGATAACATGTCTAACTAAAGTAGTGGCTACGCCCACGAAATAATAAATCCAGGGAAGTCCCCGCTAGGGATAGTAGAATCTGCTGTTGTATAGTAGTATATGTTTCCTGACTGCGTCCTTGGCAAGCCAACCGTTATTGCTAAATAAAACTAATAGAGTGTATTGCGCAACAATATATGTTCATTAGAAAGCGTTTCATGAATCTTCATAGACTGGATACCTGTCGTGCGGAAAGAGTAGTGAAAAGTAGGTGGAAGTCCTCAATATTCGTGCTTGTAAAACAATCCTATGGACGGTTATATAATAATATATATTATTGTATGTAATTCCGTATAGGAAACTTAAAACCGTTGCTGCATTTGTAGGGCAGAACTAGTTAAGTAACGTTAGAAAACGACCGTATCTGTAACGGATTCGATAAAGTGGTAAGTATTAACTTCTGGGTAATCATAAGCTACATGACAGGCCAATCTGCATGTGCAACTGTCTTGCAAACAGTTACTTTGTATTTGTGATTACTTGCTGAGATTAACCCCGAGACGCCGGGAAATACTAAGTTAATATGATGAGCAATAGTTCCTTTCTCTTAAGCGTAAGAGAATTGTAAAATCTAAAGTAATAGTATTATAATATGTATATTAAATGTCTTAGATCTCATTAGTCTTAAGAAAAAGCTGTGCAGTATCAATAGTATGATAAGCTATTAATTTATTATATATAGACACTCGTATAAGTAATATTAATTCTGGTATCCGAACTACTCTGTAGAAGCAAGGAATGCAGAAAGGAAGAGGAAGTATCTACCTTGATTTCGATGTAAGTAAATCATTAATATGAAGATTATGCGTTTAAAACGAAAATATTTATACTTTGTAAAGGATTGTACTTGAATGTACGTAGACGATTAGACACATCCTCTATATAATAAAATCTATACAAAGAGAGCAAAACTCGTTAATTTAAACTCATAAAATATGTAAATCAATTGTTTAACATCTCCGTAGGTGGAATCAACCACGGAATCAAAAAAGGAATTTAAAAATGGATAAATCAGTTATTTTGGCATCACAGTGTGGTGCATCATTAGGTAAATATATTCTCACTATAGAGAAGAACTCAGTAGATCCGAATTATTCACGGAAAGTACAGAACAATGAATTACGGACTAGTCAGCAGATTAATCTGTATTCAATCAAACCTATTAAGGTTAAAATGGCTCAGGAAGTAGAAAGTGCTGAAGGCACTAAATTTGTAGAGTATAACGGCGATTCGAAGTTACGGCTTCAGATTTCCGGTATTAACGACATTGCGGATATTATCCCGAAGCCCAACGCAGAAAGCGTAAAGAATGCGATTACTCGGTTCGAATCAACCGGTGAGATTACAATCTTTATTGATTATCCTCAGTTGACAAAAGAAATAGTTGCTCTGAATATGGAATCACGGGCTAAACTTACAGCATTTGTCAACGAACAGATGCGGTTCATTAAAACATTTGAAACTGCAAACGAAACTGAAATTGCAGCTTGTAAGACGGCAATGGCTGCCGAAGGTATCGAAATTAATAATTATTTCGGATAAAACAAACTATGAGTACGCCTTTAACGAAAGAAGCGTTCCTAGACCTTCAGCATATGTTTGCTGATAAAGACTTTATATCTTTGCTATTCATGGATGAGAAAGAAATAGCTAGATATATTCATGTCGAAAAAGACGGTAGTGTAACGTTAGGCAGAACACAGTATAAATTTATCAATAGACTCTTTAAAGATGAGAAAGTATTGAGTACTAATGATATTTGTTTACGGCTTATTAAAGTCATTACTGGAAAAGGTGGAACGCGAAACAATGAAGCTTTTGATTGTCTTGTAAAAGATTTTACTAAAGCTTTAGATAAAGGAGATTACTCCTATGCTATTACTCGGATATTTATTGGTTATCGTCTAGGATATCTAAACGATGTTGCAGCAATGCAAGCTTCTTCGGAAAAAGGTGAGGCAATACTTCCGAATAAGCGAGTATTAGTACAAGATGGTTTTGGAGATTTCTATGCGATTAAAATAGGTAAGTATCCTAGTTAATAAAAGTTGACTATTCTAAAGTAATAAGAACATTGAATATATAATAGCAGATGTAACGTAACAATATATTAAATGTAATTATTACTTTTCAAGATATATCAAAGGACTTGCAGATGTAAGTCAAGTCCTTTCTCTATATCTTATAAGGCTATGATAATGTATCTGTAATGGATACTAAGTGAAGGAAAGCTTCAAGAATAAGACGAAGATGTCATATCGGGATGAACATAGCCACAAAGTACAGGTAGTTGATCATATTTAAGTATACTTTTATGTTTAATCAATTAAAATCAAAAGTATATGAAGAAAATTAAATCAACTGAAATTATTGAAAATCGTAAGAAGTATGACAAAGAGATCAAAAAGATGTGGAATATTATTCGTACTGAAAATTTGATCGATAAAAACGCTACACGAAATTACGATATGAAAGCATTGTTGGATACAATTACAGAGATGTCCAATAATCGAATTCAGACCAAGCTGGATTCAATTGCTATTAATCTAGGTTTTAAGAGTCGTAAAGACTTTCCTAAAGAAAGTATTTATCCTATTATTTATACTCTATCTGAAAAGAATGAGTATCTAGTTCAGTTGGGATCTATTCCGACTATTAATCCTGGTTTAAAAGCTAAACTTGGTAAAAAGAAATTGTTTAAAACTGAAGAAATTACTGCAGATTATATTACTAAATTAAAGAATAAACTGCAGCTGGAAATCAATGCTCTGAAGAAGAAGCTTGAAGATTTCAACAGTAATGCTGAAATAGATATATCTACTGCATATATGTATTTAGCGGCATAAGGTAAACTGGTCTCCGTAAGTTATTTTGATATTTTTAAATCGTATGCCTTCTTAAGTTAATAATTCTCTTCAAAATAACGAGTGGCAAGTGGGGTTCGAATCCCCGGAGACCAACAAGTCTCGAAATATTAATATTAACATTTTAAAAAGTAAAGTCATGAAAAAAGATATCAAATCTCAAACAATTGACAATTCTACTAAAAAATATCCGGTAGAAAGTAAAACATGGAAGTCTGATGTATATCAGGCTTTGAAACTAGGTTATAAAGTAGAAGCTTTAAACGAAGAGCAGGCTGAATATATCAAGAAGATTGAAACTAAGCTTGCAGAAAAAGCTGCAAAAACCAAAGTAAAGGAAGAGATGAAACAAACTCTTCTAAAAAAGATGTCAGATATAATGAAAGCTAAGAAAGCAGCAATTGTATCTGCAGCTAATAATCTAGCTGATAGAATTATTCTTCGCGCTATCGAGAAAGAAGAGCAGAAGAAGAAATTCGACGAAGCCGACAAGAAAATTAAGGAGAAAGTTAAAAAGGACAAAATGGCAATAGCTGAAAAGAAACGTAAACGTAAAGCAGAATTACGTAATAAAACTATTCCTAGTTCTGAAGCTATAGCTAATGCTAAGAAACAACAAGATTTTCTTGCAAAAGCTCATGCTGTTAAACGTGAAGAGATTGAAGCTCGTCTTAACAAGAAAGAAGAATTTATGAATCAATCTATAGAAGAATGGAGTAAGAAACGTGAAGAACGTATTAAACACAACACGGAACTTGCTCTTAAACGATTGCATCATAAAGAGATCAAACTCAAACGTACTACAAAAGCTGAGAGAATTGAAGCAATAAAAGCTAAAAAAGAAGCTGGTAAAGCAGCTTTTAATGCTGAAATGAAACGTCAAGCATCAGAAATTGCAGCAGACCGTCAAGGTTATGCTAATCGCGTAGAGAAACGTAGACGTACTGAAACAGAGCGTCTTGCAAGGATTGCAGAGCGTAGAAAACTACGTAAAGATAAGATTTTTACAGAACATCTTAAACAACAAAAGATTCAGCAATTGAATCTTAAACGTTTTATAGAGTCTGAAAAGGCTCGTCTAGCACGAAAAGAAGAAAAACGTGCTAAGTATCTTACTACGGGTGGAATAAAAGTTCCCAAAGTAAAGAACAATGTTGCTGTAGATAAAACTAGAGCAGAAGAATATATTAAAGTTGCTGAAACAAAGATGAAAGATGAAAAAGAACGTTATATAATACGTATTGCATCAATTGCTTCATCAGAAATTATAAGTGATTCTGTTCGTGCATTCATTTGTAAACCAGAAGAACTTAATAAACGTATGAAAGAAGTTCATAATAAACATATGAAAGAAGAACCTGATACATATGTAGGTATTTATGCTTATTCTGGCATCAATAAAGATCAGAAATGTATAAGTGAAATGCTAAACGATAAATTTAAAGATCGTAGTAGACTTTCTAAAAGTAATGCAGCATAATTATCACAGGGGTGCGTCTGTAACGCACAATCTAGCGGAATGGCGCAAAGGTAGCGCGTAGCTTTCACGAGGCTAAGGTTGGTAGTTCGAATCTATCTCCCGCAACTAATTAACCATAGTACTATGAAAATTAAAGGAAAAACTTGCATAGTCTTTGATATTGAAGTTTTAAAAAACGTATTTACTTGTACTTGTAAAAATACTGATACAAAACAAATAACAGTATTTGAATTATCTCCAAGAAGAGTAGATATACAAGGATTAGTCACATTCTTTTATGAAGATTATTATTTTGTAGGTTATAATAATATACATTATGATAATCCTATACTAAACTATATTATAATGCTATATAATAAACATTATTTTAATAGTTATAGTACTAGAGAATTAACTGAATCAATATTTAGAATGAGTCAACTAGTAATTGATAAAAATTCTGATTTTGATTTATGGAAAGAGTATAAATACGCTAGAAACTTCTTATCAATAGATCTATTAACAATGCTATATTCTAAAGCTTTACGAGTATCTTTAAAAGAGATGCAAGTAACAATGCAATATAAGAATGTAGAAGAATTCGTAGTAGATTGGCATCAAGACCTTCCTGAAAAGGATATAGATAGATTAATATCATATAATATAAATGATGTAGAATCTACTGAAGAATTACTATATAGATGCGAAAGTGATCTAAATCTAAGAGTAGCTATTGAAGAAGAATATAAGATAAATTGTCTAAGTTTAGATGGTGTAAATACTGGTATGAAGATTCTTGAACAAGAATATATTAAACATACTGGTATTTCTAAAGAAAAATTAGAACAATTAAGAAGTCCTTGTGATCAAATAGATCTAGAGAAAGTAATATTTCCCTGGATTGAATTTGATAGTCCTATATTACAGAATCTATTAAAAGAAATGAAACAACTACATAATGTATCACCAGGAAGAAAAGGATATGAAAATACTTTTATTTTTGGAGATATGAAAGTAACTGTAGGTGTTGGTGGTATTCATGGAGATCGTGGTATAGAAATTATTAAACCACGAGAAGACGAATTATTATTAGATTCTGACGTTAGTTCTCTATATCCTAGTATGATTATAGAACATAATTTATATCCACCACATTTAGGTAAAGAATTCTTAGAGACTTATTCTAGTATTCGTACAAGAAGATTAAATGCTAAGAAAAATAAGAATAAAGTAATAGATAAAACACTTAAATTATCATTAAACGGTTTGAGTGGTAACTTACAGAATGAACATTCTTGGTGTTATAGTCCATTTACTGTAATGCAAATTAGAATTAATGGACAATTACTACTTTTAAAGCTCTCTGAGAGACTTTTATCTATCGGATGTAAGTTACATCAGATTAATACTGATGGTGTCTTATATACGTGTAAAAAGGCTAAATATGAAGAACTACAAAAGATATTAAAAGAATGGGAAGACTTAACTAAATTAAAATTAGAAACGGAAGAGTTTACTCAATTCTATCAATTAGCTATTAACGATTACTTTGGATTATCTCCAGAAGGACACGTTAAAGAAAAAGGATATTTCCTTACAGGAATTACTTTAGGAAAAGGTTTATCTCCAAAGATAATTCCAGAAGCTATTATTAATTATTTTATACATAATATTCCAGTAGAAAATACCATTAAATCTTGTAAAGATATACGTAAATTTTTACAAGCTGAAAAGACAGGAAAACAATGGACAGTTGAATATAATGAACAAATTCAACAAAGAACTAATCGTTTTTACGTTAGTAATAGTGGATATTATTTATGGAAATGGAAATTAGATGATACTGGTAAAAAGTCTTATCAAATAATGTTAAAAGATCATGGAGTAAGATTACATAATAAATTTTATTCTGATGAAGATCTTCAATGGAAATACTCTCAAGGAGAAACATTCCAAAGTATTTATGATATAGATTATCAGTATTATATTAATCAATGTATAAAAGTAATTGAAAAATTAAAACCAAAGCAGTTAAATCTGTTTAATTTTGACGAATATTAACAAAAACTATCATACTCTAGAACAGATGAATTAAATTAATTCATTATGATACTAGAAATAGATACAAGTCTATTAAAAAAAATAGACAATCTTTCATTAAGTCAGCTAGTATTTTTAAATCTTGTATTAGACAATAATCAAAAATCTATCAAAGAGGTCAAAGACATCGTTAGCCAGGTCAGCGACAATGATATACAAGATTTAATCGACAGAGGATTTCTTATCAGAGAGGAAAAAGCTAAAAAAGTTTCTTATAAAGAAACTGAACTATTAGTAAATATTATTACTGGTAATGCAGATTTATTTGAAGAATTTAAGAAGCATTATCCTATAGTAGTAGTAAGACCTGATGGTACTAAAGGCTTTTTACAAGGTAATTCAAAGAAATGTAGAACATTATATAATAAAATAGTTAAAAATGATACTATTTTACATAATCATATCATTCAATGTCTAGAAAAAGAAGTATCTGACAAACTTATGAGTGGTAAGATAGGTTATATGAAAACTATGTGGAAATGGCTTACTAACTCTGAATGGGAAATTTATGAAGAACAAATTAATGAACCAATAAAAGATAATCTCTATGGAACAGAACTTATCTAGTCCCTTACCATACAAACATATATCTGTAGCCGCTGATGAAGCTGTTACCTATATAAAACAGCGTAAGAATCATGAAATTGAACCACTTAAAAGTAGGTGGAATAAATTTAATTTTATGTGCTGTGGTGGTATTGAACCAGGATGTGTTTATACTATAGTAGGAGCTTCTGGTACTGGTAAATCATCATTTGTAAATACGCTTGAAACTGACTTAATTGAACTTAATCCTGATAAGGAATTAGTTGTATTATCATTTTCTTTTGAAATGCTCTCTAGTAGACAAGTAGGAAGAAAACTATCTAATAAGTTGCGTCATACAACTTCAGAGCTATATAGTGCATCAGAAGATGTTTCTGATAGTTTACTACAGGATATTGAAAAAGAAGTAGAAGTTATTAAACAATATCCCATCTACTATGTAGATGAATCAGCTACAGTAAGTAAGATAGAAGATACTATAACATATTTTCAAAATACGATTGCAAAAGATAAATGGCTTATCGTATTTCTAGATCATACATTATTGGTCGAAGGAAATGATACTAATGACGAGCGTAAAATTATAGCAGCATTAGAAAGAGTATTTATCAGAGCTAAGAAAATTGGTAAAACAAGTATAATTCAACTTTCTCAAATGAATCGTAATATTGAAATGCCTGAAAGGATTATAAATCCATCAAGTCATTATCCTATGAGAAGTGACTTATCATCCTCAGATTCTGTGTTTCAAGGTAGTGATGTTATAGCAGTTTTATCAAGACCTGAAACATTAGGTATTACTGCATACGGACCGTCACGATTACCTGTACAAAATAAAGTATATCTACACTTTTTAAAAGTTAGAGAAGGCAAATTAGCCATACTTGAATATGAGAACGATCTGCAATATAACAACTTAATTGAAGTAGATAGATCTGAGAATAAACCACAGTATTAATTTAATTTTTGGCTAACATGACTACAACATTTTTGAATAAAAAGGGTAGCAATAATAACTTTAACTTTAACACTTATGATTTCTTGAATCCGTATTACGAGAAAATCAGTAAGAAAAAAGATGATATTTATATTGATAATCTTCTGACAAAGGCGGTTAAGAAACTAGTTCCTTGGGCAAAGAA